>Ga0209395_1003032_pt1 | contig 21229 bp, 16 predicted proteins | sample GOMGulsemesocosm_3_FD_184635 | JGI IMG/M metagenome (GOLD analysis project Ga0209395, IMG submission 184635) | Methane-oxidizing microbial communities from mesocosms in the Gulf of Mexico - GOM9D Gulf of Mexico (SPAdes) (version 2) | ecosystem: Environmental > Aquatic > Marine > Cold seeps... | reverse complement strand
CGTTACGTTATTAATTGTTGTAATAATATTTTTTTTGCTGAAAGTAGCTTTATCTATGCCGTTAGCAAAGGGCCAAGGTGCCCACATTGAGGCGGGGGTTGGTCCAAATATTGAAAAAATGGGGACGTTAAAGCTCGCACAAAGGTGCGCTGGCCCACAATCAGGGCCCACAAACGCAAGACTGTTTTTTAATAGCTGGCTTAGTTGTGGAAACGTTAGTTTTCCAGCAAGGTTAATAAGATTGCTAGAGATAGGAAGGCTTTTTAATATCGATTCTACAATGTCTTTTTCGCGTTGTGCAGGGCCGGCAGTTAATACGACTTTATAATTATTAGCTATTAATAACTGGATTAGCTCGATCCAAGATTGAATTGGCCATTGTTTTATCTCATTAGAGGAAGCCGTATGAATAACCAGGTATTTTTCGGAGAGCGCTAGCTCATTAACAATATTAAAGTTGAGGTCAATAGGTGCATTGACTACTGCTAGCTTATTAATATTTAGTGGTTCAAGAATACGTAAATTTCGCATTAAGCGGTGTTCTTGATCACTGTCCTCTGTTACGAACTGCGTATAGATAAGTTTTTTTATCCAAGCACTTGGGTGGCGAGTATCAATTATTCCTATGCGTTTTTTGGCGGCTAAAAAGGCATAAATTGCAGAACGATCTGAGCTTCTATCATTGACCACTAAGTCGTAGCGTCGCCAGTGTTTTTTTACAAACTCTTTATATTCGGAGAATTTGGGTTTTAATGGTACTTCAATAATATTGTTTATATCAGTATTGTCTTTGAATACAAGATGGCCACCAGTATTGGTCACCATAACGTCTATCTGAGCATTAGGGTAAGCATGACGCAAACTGCGTGTTATGCAAGTTGCTAGTAAACAGTCTCCAATTAAATGAGTCGCTAAGACTAAAATGTTGTTATATTTTTTCTTGCTCATTAATTAGCTCGTTTCTGATTTAGGTAGTGTGAAATTACAGATAATGATTTTTGCAAAGCCCCTTGGTTTTTAAATACAATTTGTTGTGCGCTTTTGCCCATTTTTTTAGCAAGGGTATTGTCGCTAATCAATTGTTCAAAAGCATCTGATAAATTTTCATTAGCACAAATTTTGATCGCGTTTTGACTTGATAGTTGCTTGCCAATATCTGCAAAATTGTAATAACTCTCACCGCTTATAATTGGTTTTGCAAGCGCTGCGGGCTCAATAAAGTTATGGCCTCCTACTTTATCCCCTAGCAAACTGCCTCCCATAAAGACGATGTCAGCCGTTGCCATTAATAAAAGCATCTCCCCCATTGTATCCGCTAAATAGATATCTAGGTGAGGCTCAATTACTTGCTTTCTTGTTCGGCGAATTACACTGAAATGTTCCGCTTTACACAATAACTCCACTTCAGTAAATCGTTCAGGGTGGCGTGGCACTAATATCAATAGGGCGGTTGGCTGTGTTAGCTTTAAGATTTTAAAGGCTGAAAGTATAATATTGTCTTCGCCTTTGTGCGTGCTTGCCGCAATAATGATAGGGCGCATTTCACCAAGTTGTTTACGCAGTGCTTTGGCTTCTAAATCAATCTGGTCTGGTATGGTGATATCATATTTTAACGAGCCAGTAATGCTCACTTTTTCTTTGTTAATGCCGAGCGCGATAAAACGTGAAGCATCATCTTCATGCAGACATAAAAAGTGGTTGATATTATTTGCTATTAACTTCCATACAAAACTAAATTTTTGGTAACCTTGTGCTGAGCGCGCTGATAGCCGTGCATTGACTACAATAATAGGAATATTTTTTCTATTCACTGTGTCCAGTGTATTTGGCCAGAGCTCTGTTTCTACAATCACCATTAACCGAGGTTTTATCTGTTTAATAAAACCTCGCACGCACCAAGCAAAGTCAATTGGCATATAACGATGCTCAACAAGGTCGCCGAGTTTGTTAACTTGCTCTGCACCAGTACTTGTTGTTGTTGTGATAACAATCGGAATGTTGGGATGTTGTATCTTTAGCTTTTTTACTAGTGGTGCAATTGCAATCGATTCTCCTACAGACACCGCGTGTACCCAAATAGGCGAAACTTGCTTATTGATGAGTGTAGGTGTCACACCAAAATGTTCTTTCCAGCGCCTTCCAAAAGTGGGCTTTCCCTGTTTTTTTTGATAAAGCTTAAACAGTAATAGAGGGGAGGCTAAGGCCAATAATAGTGTGTAAAGAATACGTGTTAACATTGTGTTATTTTAATTTGGTTAAGACGATTAATTGCATCAATGATCAGTTCCGGCGTTAATTCTTTTAAGCAGTTCATATGTTCAACAGGGCAAACTCTTTTAAAGCAAGGACGACAGTCAATATCAGTGTGTAATATCTCGACAGTATCGCTTAACGGTGGTGTATAACCCGGTGATGTTGAACCGTACAATGCGACTACTTTACAGCCTACTGCTGCTGCGATATGCATTAATCCTGAGTCATTACTCACCACAATATTACAAGCAGCCATCAGATCAATCGCTTCAATTAAACTGGTGCTACCAGCTAGGTTATTACAATGTTCCTGTGACTGTTGAGGTAAAGAGTCTTTGATTGATTGTGTAACTTCATTATCTTTATTCGAACCAAATAACCATATCTGATGGCCATTATTAATCAATGTATTAGCAATACTTGAAAAATGCTCTGTTGGCCAACGCTTTGCTGGGCCGAACTCAGCCCCAGGACAAAGGCCAATGACAGGACGCTTACTGTGTAGCGAAAACTTGTCAAATGCGATCTGCTGTTTTAATTTATCAATGGTTAATGAGGGCTTTGCTAGATCTGTTAAACAACCTGAGCCAGTCATCTGTTCTTTAGGGTAAGCAAGGGCAATATAACGCTCAATCATTAAGTCAAATGACTTACGGTTTGTACGCATATCGTTAATTAACCCATAACGCGATTCGCCTTTCCAGCCTGTACGCTTTGCTATTTTTGCAAAGAACGGAATCAATGCGGATTTAGCAGAATTAGTTAAGATAAACGCCTGATCATAATTTTCTGATCTTAGGGATTTTCCAATATTACGACGCGTAAAAAAGGCAAAGTCGCCATGACCCAATGGCATCTCAATTGCTTTGTTTATCTCCGCCATTCTTTCTAAAATTGGCTTGCACCAAGCGGGGGCTAAAACATCAATAGAGGCCTCAGGGTGTTGTTTTTTCAACTCAATATATAACGTTTGTGACATTACCATATCACCAACCCATGACGGACCTATAATTAGAATTTTCATGTTATAACTCCTGATGGTTGCTTGCTGCGTTAGCGTTTAATTGTGTTTTATCAATGCTAAGGTAAGCTAAAATAATGGTTAATACGTAAAACGTTGATGTGAATGTGCCCATTAATGGCGCCTCAGTAAAACCGATAATAATAAAAGAGAAAACGATAAATACTCCATTTAAACTGGAATAATAGTTACTGGAAGATGCTTTCATTGCGCGGTAAAAAAATAGTAGTGGGGCTAAATAGAGCAGTGCAATGGCAAATAATCCCAGTAACCCTTTTTTAGCGATGGCGTTAAAAAATTCATTATGTAATGAGCTTTTTCCTTTATTCATTTTGTATTTTATGTGGCCGTCATCAACGAGCTGATTATGAAATGCAATACGCTCTTCATAACCCTGCCCCAAAACAGGGCTATCTACAAAGCTCAACCAACCTCCTTTCCAAATGTCTAAACGTATCGTGGTGGATGAGCGTTTATCCATATCTGATAGGTCTGAAAAGAGTCGCTGCTGCATAACGTTTTCTGATTGATTATTGTTATTTAAAGTAAGCTTAGGCATTGAAAATAGCAACATTGCTGTAAAAATTGGAGTCAAAAGTAATACTTTTAGCTTATGAGGGCTCTCTTTCCACACCACAATAATGAGCAAAAGTATCAAAGGGTACGCAAGCAGTGCTACTTTCGAGCCGGATTGCATCATAATGATTGAGGCTAAATTAGCGCAAATAAGCGCGATGTAAGTAAGTTTCTTCTGTTTCTTAAACGCAAAATATAGTGTGCCCACCAATGAGCTCATCATAAATACGATAGATATGTATGCAACCGCAAGCACATCTATTGAGACGTTTGCAAAAGTTGGGTGACCGTGGAAATACCGGGTGAATCCTAAAACATAACTTGCCCAGACCGGGTACAGCATAAATGCCACTAACAACCCTAAAAACACACCCCAAAATAGATGTTCTATTTTGATTTTTACCCGGCTCAACGCAAGTAATATTATAGCACCACATAAATAGCGACTAGGTACATCTAAGGCTGAAAGTTTAGCTTTACCTGCATACAAACTATCCATAATGACATTGGGCAACGCACTTATAAACAGGAATAGAAATGCGTAAATTAACCACTTATTAACTTGGTTAAACTCAAATATTTTATGCTTTATATTATAAACAGAAACAATAAATAGCGTAGCTAGGATAGTGATCATACTCCAGTGTTGAAAGTATGCCAAAAGTGGGAATAACAGGGCGCACATTATGATGAGCTTGTTACTTAATAAATTTTGTTTATGTATAACCATAGGTATTATAATTCGTCGAAATAAAATGAAGTTTTTATAGTCACAACCTTAACATGTTTGTATCTCCACATTAAAGGATGGCGCACGATTATGTTATGATGAAAATTATCATGTTAATGCCGTAAAATAATAATTATAAGTAAGGTATGTTCAAATGGATATTTGCCATGTCAATTTAGCCTCTGGGTTTAGTGGGGGAGAAAGGCAAACTTTAGAGTTAATCAAACATCAAATTAGCCTTAATTATCGATTAATAGTAGTTGTTAACCCTAAAAGCCAGTTAGCGACGGAGGTAGAGAAATTGAACTGCCGTACTGTGAACGCTAAAAACTATTTCGATGCACATAAGCGTAACTCATCAGAAAATTGTCGGCTAATTCATGTTCATGAAGGGCGTGCTGTTTATTGGGCGTTAATCCAATCTAAGTTATTTAATATTCCCTATATAATCACTAGGCGTATTGATAACCCCATCAATAAAAAGTGGCTCTCTCGGGTCGCTTATAAAAATGCCAGTGCCCTGGTTGGCTTAAGCCGAAAAATTGTTTCATTACTTTCAGAAAAATTTAGGGATAGTGAAATATATGTCATCCCTAGCTCTCCAATTTTATATCCCATTGATGAGTTGCAACTAGCACAATTAAAACAACGTTTTATGGGCAAGTATATTGTTATCCAAGCTGCCAACATGTTTAAGCATAAAGGTTTTGCAGTCTCTGTTGAAGCAGCAAGCATGTTGGCGGATAGCCACCCAAATATTCACTTTATCTTCTTAGGTGATGGTAAAGAGCGAGAGGCATTAGAGGCTAGAGCAAGTGAGTTAACGAATATTACTTTTGCTGGAAAACAAACAAACATGGGAAACTGGTTTGCACTGGCAGACCTATTTATTCACCCCTCTTACTCTGAAGGCTTAGGCTCTGTTATTTTAGAGGCAATTGCGGCGGGGCTTCCTGTGATCGGCACTGATGTTGGTGGCATCCCAGATATCATTGAACATAATTATAATGGTTTGTTAATTGAGCCAGGTAAACCTAAAATGTTAGCCTCAGCTATTGTCGATATTTATAGCTTTTCGGAATTAACTGATAGTTTTAAAGAGAATAATATCATAAAGCTGCAAGAGTTTAGTATTGCTAGTTCTGCTAAAAAGTATCGACAAATATATAATAATGTTTAATTCGGGTCATTGTTGATATTTCTTCTAATTGAATGAATGCAGCGGTTATCTTCCGGTATCAAGCGAAAGTTTAAATAAGCAAATCGCTGTGATAGTTATCGATAATTAGTTATTTCAGGCCTTTTACGTTGTAAATAATGGGGCGTTACAATCGTTCTTTATTGGTTTGTAGACTAAGTATTCATCATCTCGCCCCGAGATAAATGCCCGACGATAGTATGGTGAATGCCTAAAATCTAAAGTCCACGAAAATTATTGGCAGTTAGGAGTGAAAAATATCACTTTTAATTATATCCTCAACGTCACCAGATAAAAGCTCAATATGTTTTCTTGAGCTTTGTGGGTGCCATGTCTTACGCTCAAACTTATCACCTGGTAAATATAGGCCTATTGTTGGTATGTTATATGAACTTGCGATATGAATGACAGAGGTATCTACTGATACCACCCCCCTTGACTTTTTAATTAAATAAATAGATTCCTGAATGGAGTCAACGAAAAAAATGTCGCATATTTTATTTAATTTACGATTCCAAGCACTTTTATTCTTTATATAGGGGGGAAGAAGCAATGCACAGTTAAAGCCCTCGCTGACTAGTTTATTAATTATATCAATACTCTTACTTATACTTAACGAACGATCCTTAGTTGAAGCAAAAGGGTTGATTATTAAATAATCCTGAGTACCTTTGTCCTCTAATATATTTTCAATTCTATTGTTTTCTTTACTTTCAAAAACTTTAAATACACCCGGAACTTTATTGAAACCATACTCTGCCATCATTACTGAATATGTTTCGGGCATACTAACATTATGTTTCTCTAAAGTGATAAGGGGGAGTTGTAGGTGATCATACTCTTTATAAAGTAACCCTATCGTCAACTCTGGCTTTAATATAAAACCAATTATACTTCGATATGGCCTTTTTACAGAGGCCGGTTCTATTAGCAAATCTGCTTTTATAAGTGTTTTATTTTTTATAATATTGGGGTACTTATACCAACACCTATGTTGAGGTAAGCAGATATAAGTAATTCGCGTGTCGTACTTTACAACATCTTCATTTTTCTTGGTGCATAAAACAATGATGTTTGAGGATGGCCATTTATCTTTAACAGCTTCGATTATAGGGGATATAGATAAGTAGTCCCCTATGTGGAACAGAGCGTTAATAAATACATTTGGGTCATTTGGTAGCATATCTATCGAGGATATTTTATTTTCTCTTTTATTAAAAAAAGAAGATATGTAATTATTTAAATTCAAATTTCTACTACCTTATTCACTACTAAATTTCATATTGAATTGTACTTAAATGGTATTGTTGCGACAAGGGAATTCTAGTTTGAGGCGATTGTTACTGGGTTGCCCATAACTAAGAAGTGATGTTGGCGGGTCCCTTGATATCACAAACTATAATCATAGTGGCTTGTTGGTGAAGTAGGAAAACCTAAAGATTTTCTTGAAGCTATTATTAATATTTGCAGTAACCCGAATCTAGTTGAAAATGATCGAATGAATCACAAGCAGGTAGTAAGATAATTAAGTATCGTAAGCTCTGCCTGTCAGTATCAGAATATTTATGATATTTTTCAAATAAGGTTACAGACATTATCATTTTTTAATGTTTGTAGTGTCTTTTGGTAATGCCCTAATAATGCTTTCATTTGTTTATCATTCCCTCCGCCACGAACATTTTCATGAGACAGGCCAATGTCTCGATTTCTTTTTAAATCTGTCATTTTGCAACTAAAATCTGTAATCTTACAGATGGTGTCATTCCTTAATGCATGGACTTTAAGCCAAACATCATCAGCTTTTGGGGAAAGTTCCAAAGCTGTTTCTATATCGGTAACATCTTTATGCAGCGAATTGGGTGGATATAATATTGAACCACAACCCGTCAAAAACACTTTGTGTGATGCTAGGCTTCTTTTAGTACCATAATCCCATTTTCTATATGGGGCTACTTCACCTGCTCCGGTGAACTTAATATAGTGTCCTCTGTGCCCTATAATTTTATTCGGGTTCTTTTTGCTTTCATTCATTAATATTTCAATGCAATTATTGCCGTACATAACATCATCATCAATTGTTATAATATAGGCGCTAGGCACCAATTGTAGAGTCGGTACTATTTTCTTATAAGAATAATAATTTGGACAGAATTTAACTTCTAGGCCTCTTTTCATTTGACGTGTAATCGTAATAGGTAAGCTTTCACTTGAAAATTCATTTTCATCCAACCAAAGGATAATTCTATTTGGTTTCATTGTTTGTTGGGCGATAGACTCAATGACAAGATGTACTTCGTGAATTTTAGTTGAATATGTTGTCAGGCTGATAACTAATTCTTTTTCCTGGAATAAGTTATCGCTTAACATGCTTTCCGATGCTTTTCGTGCCGACTTATCTAAGTCATTGCTTAGCACTGAACAGTCGATAATCTCTTCAATATTTCTGATATTTCTAGATATTAACTTTCGTTTTTTAGCCACTTTGTTTATTTTACGCTTTATTTTGGCAAATATTTTCAATTTATTCTTCCTCAGAGTTATCACTAAACTTCATCGCTTCAGGTCTGATCCCGTTTATAGCTTGTCTCAATTTTAAACTTCTAGCCACTTGAGTCGAAGTACTTTCACAGTGCAGTAGAACCTAGCCTATTATACTTTTATAAATAAAAATGAGTAAGTATTTCACTTACAAAATGAGTTTCGATAATGTTGAGGCAGAAGGGGGAACTAATTTTTAAGGGGGATATGCCAACTATTAAAGTAGTTGGCATTGATCTTTAATGTGTTATTAACCTGCTGTGGTGTCTTTATTTGCGCTCTATTATTTATTTAACCAAGCCATGTATTGGCTTGTACCATCCGCAACCGAGGTAAACTCTGCATCATATCCTGCTGCACGCAAATTCGTTAAATCCGCTTCAGTAAAACTTTGGTAGCGCCCCTTTAAGTGCTCTGGGAATGCGATACGTTCAATCTCTGCATTGCTATTTTTCTCATCGCTATGGTATTTAACCACCGCCTTGCCGACTTCTAGGAATGATTGCGCTTGACCAGTGCCTAAGTTAAAGATGCCTGATACATTATTATCAAAGAACCATAGATTTACTTTGCATACATCTGCAACATAAACAAAATCACGTTTATGCTCACCTTCAAACAGCTTGGCATTTTCACCTGCGTTAATTTGGTTATTAAGGTGGAAGGCAACACTGGCCATGCTACCTTTATGCTGTTCACGAGGGCCGTAAACATTAAAGTAACGGAAACCAACGATTTGGGGTAATGTTTCTCCATGTGCTTCTGCATCGGCCCAAAGGTTGCGAACATATTGGTCAAACTGAAATTTTGAATAACCGTAAACATTTAATGGTTTTTCAAATTGTAACTCTTCTTTGAAAGTATCGTTACCGCCATAGGTTGCAGCAGATGATGCATATAAGAAAGCGATATCACGTTCGATACAGTAGTGCAGTAGATCTTTTGAGTATTCATAATTGTTTTCCATCATGAATTTTCCGTCCCATTCAGTGGTTGCTGAACAAGCACCTTCGTGGAAAATAGCTTCAACATCTCCAAAGTCTTGGCCTGACACAATTTGAGTAATGAATTCGTCTTTGTCCATGTAATCCATAATTTGTAGATCCACTAAATTTACAAACTTAGTACCATCGGTAAGATCATCAACCACTAAAATATCGGTAATACCACGATCATTTAATGACTTTACAATATTGCTACCAATAAAACCTGCACCACCAGTGACTATGAACATTTTGAATACCTCAAATTAGAATCGTTAAACATTATTAATATATCAGGATTATACTGATTGCTAGCTGTAATACACCAACAGTTTTACACTTGATTAAGGAAAAATTGTTAAAAATTGTCAATATTTGTTAAATTAACCTCCAGATTTTTGGGCTGTAAATTTTAAGGAAAGAAGCATGGCTACATTCAAGCAAATCGATGTACACGGCGCTAATGAGTTATTAACTAAAGATAATGTAAACTTAGTCGATATTCGCGATGAAAATTCCTATGAAACAAATCATGTTGAAGATTCCTTTCATTTGACCAATGAAAGCATAAGTCAGTTTATGAAGGCAGTGCCTTTTGAGCATACTGTTCTGGTTTTGTGTTATCACGGCAATTCAAGCAAGGGGGTTGCCCAGTATCTATGTGACCAGGGTTATAACGATGTTTATAGTGTTGATGGTGGTTTTGAAAGTTGGCGAGTTGAATTGTTAGACTAATTAGGAACGTAAATAATGAGTGTAGTTGATACAGATAGCATTGATGCTATCGGGTTAGATAAAGAAGCTAAGCGTCTATTTTTAACTATTATAGACCCATTAATTTGGGATAATGAAAACGTGCACCTTTTTACCCTGCAAGAGAAGATAAATACTTATTTGCATTTTATTGAGTCAGGCGAATTACTTAATGCTATGCCTGATAGTAAAGGCTGTGATATTGCGATTGAGTTAGTGTTAAAGCATATACCAACCGATGAAGCGATCACTTTTTTTGATAACACCATGCAGATTTTATTCGATAAAGGCATTGTGCTGGTTTTTGGCCCCAATAAAGAGACGGGCTACGTAGAACAGCAATCCTAGTAATTGCTTGGTCGTTGTTATTTAAGGCTTATCTCTAGACTGTAAAATACTCAGGAATTCATCGTAAATGAAATCGAACATCTACATGATGACACATAAAGCTTGAGTACAGAGTGCACGCAGTATTTAGGTGACTAAACTGTGATTTCGTCTTCTAAGCATAAACAGCGCAGGCCTAAACACTTATAGCCTTTAACTAGTATTACAAAGGCGACGTAAGTCGCTTTTTCTTTAATGAAGGGCTATCTCGTAGAATTACCTTTTGTCTGAATAGTAATAACTCAATCAAGTTATTATGTTTACTAAAACGTTGGTGGAAATAATAGGCGCTGTAAGAGGCGATAAAACAAGGGAGCAGTAATGAGATTTCATTGGTACTCTCTAATACAAATAGAATACCTGCTAATGGTACGCGTAGTGTCGCACCTAACAACGCCCCCATGCCGACAATCATAAACAGCTGCGCTGCTTCAAGAGATAATACCTGACTAAAGATTGCCCCTGTTAATGCCCCTAAGATAAGACTTGGCCCAAGTGCACCTCCTGGAACGGCAAGTGCAATGACTGCCATTGAACCTACAAAGCGAATGAAAAACCAAAATAGTAAAATGCTGAGCAGTTGTTTTTCATACAGTAGAGATTGTAATAACTGATAACCTAACCCTATGGTAGTGGGCGAGAGTGTTGAAAAAGCAGCTGTGATAACACCTGCAATGACTATTTTTTTCCAATAAGTTAGACGCATTTTATGGGTAAGAAAGTCGATACTGTTAAGGAAAAAAGCGGAAATTAGTCCGCAAATTAAACCAAACAGTAAGATTAATGCTAATAACGAAAGTGATAACTGAAAAGGAATTAGGTTTATATGAAACGGGGCTATACCCATTTCATGTCCAAACCACTGTGCAAAAACAGTTGCAGCAGCGACTAGTGCTAATGTACGCCAGCGAAATTGACGAACAATGGTTTCATAGGTAAATAAGATCGCCATTAATGGTGTATCTAACATAATGGTAATCGCAACACTGGCACCGCAGGCGGTTAATATGCGTAGAGTATGTGAACGTGCTTGAAAAAACTGCCCAACCAAATTTGCGCTGCTTGCACCGATATGCACCGCAGGACCAATTGCCCCAACAGCAAAACCCATTAACAGCGCGACTGACGCACTTAAAAACTGAAACAGGAAATTGAGGAAGGGTAATCGTCCCAAACCTATATGGAACTCTAAAACCACATGTGGCAAACCTGAGTTTAAATGAGGGGCAAATAGGTAAAACAGTAAAATTAACAATGGTACTGCAATCAGTGCTGGAACAAAGTAGTAACTGTGTAGGGAAATTTGCAAATAAAGCGGATGAAGAGCGATATAACGAAAGGCAAAAACCATAGCCACACTCATACAACTGCTTAATAAAACCAGTGGTAGGAGTTTGCTGATAGTGTAGCTAGGTTGTCTCATCCATTAAATATAGTGGCTACTTCGTCATTGATATTAATTTTGTTAAAATATGTGACTAAATTGTAATTTTTTCATTGCATATTGCCCCCAACCTTTGGGATAATCGCGCGCAATTATTGCTGTTTTATCAACCAACCCCTATCAGGAGAGTTTTATGCCTTCTCGTCAAGAGTTAGCTAACGCAATTCGTGCTTTAAGCATGGATGCCATTCAGAAATCTAATTCAGGTCACCCAGGCGCACCAATGGGTATGGCTGACATCGCACAAGTATTATGGACAGATTTCTTAAAGCATAACCCAACGAACCCAGAATGGGCTGATCGTGACCGTTTTATCCTTTCTAACGGCCACGGTTCAATGCTTATCTACTCTCTATTGCATTTAACTGGTTACGATCTTTCAATTAACGATATTAAAGATTTCCGTCAGTTGCATTCAAAAACACCGGGCCACCCAGAATATGGTTACGCACCTGGTATTGAAACAACGACTGGTCCACTAGGCCAAGGTATTACTAATGCTGTTGGTATGGCGATTGCTGAAAAATCGTTAGCGGCTTCTTTTAACAAAGAAGGCCACGAGATTGTTGATCACAATACTTATGCTTTCTTAGGCGATGGTTGCTTAATGGAAGGTATCTCTCATGAAGCATGTTCATTAGCAGGTACATTAGGTCTTGGTAAGCTGATCGCATTTTGGGATGACAACGGTATCTCTATCGATGGCGAAGTTGAAGGTTGGTTTACAGACGATACACCTAAGCGTTTTGAGTCTTATGGCTGGCAGGTAATCTCTGTTGATGGGCATAACCCTGAAGAAATTAAAGCTGCAATCATTGCTGCAAAAGCTGAAACAACTAAACCGACAATGATCTGTTGTAAAACTATCATCGGTTTTGGTTCTCCTGCTAAGCAAGGTACGCATGACTGTCACGGTGCTCCACTAGGCGCTGATGAAATCATTGCAACACGTAAAGCATTAGGCTGGAACTACGGTGATTTCGAAATCCCAGAAGATATCTACGCAGGTTGGGATAATAAAGAGCAAGGCCAAGCCGCTGAGCAATCTTGGGATGAGAAATTTGCAGCCTATGCATCTGCTTACCCTGAATTAGCTGCTGAATACAAACGTCGTGTAAACAACGAATTACCAGCTGATTGGGAAGCAAAATCTTCTGCTTACATCACTGATCTTCAAGATAACCAAGCAAATATCGCAACACGTAAAGCATCACAAAACTGTATCGAAGCATATGGTGCAATGTTACCTGAACTACTAGGTGGCTCTGCTGATTTAGCACCATCTAACTTAACAATGTGGTCAGGTACTAAAGCAATTACTGCTGATGATGCATCTGGTAACTACTTACACTACGGTGTACGTGAGTTTGCAATGGCTGCCATCATTAACGGTATCGCACTACATAAAGGTTTTGCACCTTACGGCGCAACATTCCTAATGTTCATGGAATATGCACGTAATGCATTGCGTATGTCTGCACTAATGAAGCAACGTGCAATCCAAGTATTTACCCATGACTCAATCGGTCTTGGTGAAGATGGTCCAACTCACCAACCAGTAGAGCAAATTGCTAGCTTACGTTTAACACCTAACATGAACACATGGCGTCCATGTGACTCTGTTGAGTCAGCGGTTGCTTGGAAATTTGCAATCGAATCATTCGATGCACCAAGTTCATTAATCTTCAGCCGTCAAAACCTGAAACCACAAGCGCGTGATGCACAGCAATTAGCTGACGTTGCTAAAGGTGGTTACGTATTAGTTGATTCAGCTACTCCAGCTGAAATCATTCTAATCGCAACGGGTTCTGAAGTTGAACTAGCAGTGCAATCTGCAGCTGAATTAACAGCGCAAGGTAAAGCGGTACGTGTTGTATCTATCCCTTGTACTGAGCAATTTGAACTACAATCTGCTGAATACAAAGAGTCTGTATTACCGGCTGCAGTGACTAAGCGTGTTGCTATCGAAGCTGGTATTGCTGATTACTGGTACAAATACGTTGGTCTAAACGGTCAAGTAATTGGTATGACTACCTTCGGTGAGTCTGCACCAGCTGACCAACTGTTTGAAATGTTTGGTTTCACAGTTAAGAATGTAGTGGAAACAGCTAACAGCCTTTAATTTCTTAGGATATTAACTGTTGTTTATTAAACCGCGCTTGTCGCGGTTTTTTTGTGCCTGAAAAGTAGGGTGAAAAGCTTAAAGGTAAGAGGAATAGCAGGGCAGATAAGCTTGAATGCTAGAAATAGAAAAGCCAGTAACAATGAATGTTGCTGGCTTTAGTTGCTTTATAGGGGGGGGGAAGCTTAGCTTTGTAGTAACTCTGTCAGTTGTTTCTCTAGTTTTATCTGGTCGATAGTAAAGTTACGAATGCCCTCTGCTAACTTTTCTGTTGCCATTGCATCCTCATTCATTAACCATCTAAATTGGCTTTCAGAAAGCGGTGTTGCCTGTGTCGCTTGGGTATCAGATGAGTTAAGCTTTTGTTCGATAGGGTCGTTACTCGCTTCTAATACACTCATTAGGTCTGGGCTAATGGTTAAGCGGTCACAACCGGCTAGTGCTAACACTTCATCAACACTTCTAAAACTTGCGCCCATGACTACAGTTTTAAAACCCTGTTGTTTGTAATAATTGTAAATATTAGTCACAGAGATAACACCAGGATCCTCATCAATTAGGTATTCGCTACGGCCAGTATCTTTCTTGTACCAGTCCAAAATTCGTCCTACAAAAGGAGATATTAAGTAAGCGCCCGATTCAGCACAAGCTTGTGCTTGAGCGAAACTAAATAGCAGTGTGAGATTACAGTTAATAGCTTGTTTCTCTAATACTTCAGCCGCTTTTATACCTTCCCATGTTGACGCTAGTTTAATTAATATGCGATCTTTTTGAATGCCAGCTTGTTCATACATAGCAATCAGTTTTTGCGCTTTATCAATTGAAGCTTGTGTATCAAATGATAAACGTGAATCTACCTCTGTAGAAATTCTACCCGGTACAATTTTTAATATTTCTACACCGATTAATACCGATAATTTATCGGCAGCATCTATTTTTTGCTGATTTAAGTCGTTTGATTGCTGCTTTGCCCACTCACATGCTTCAGTTAATAGTGTTTGATATTTCTCTAGTGATGCTGCTTTTAATAATAGCGATGGGTTGGTGGTCGCATCTTGAGGCTTGAATTTGCTAATCGCCTCTACGTCGCCTGTGTCAGCGACAACTGTAGAAAGCTTCTTTAATTGAATTAGTTGGTTAGACATATTATTCTCCTGCTGTTTACTGATTAAGGCGAAGGGGATGTTTTAGAAGTCAGATTACTTAAAGGCAACATACCGCTCGTTAGTGCATGTTTTTATTAGTATCAATAGTTTTATTGTTAAGCAAGCAGTTGCAACTATTTAAGTCGCAGTTGAGGTCATTATGAGATCTGGAAGCTGAAATTTAAACAAAAAAAAACCAGTAACGTTTTAACGTCACTGGTTTTTTATATGAGCTAGTTGTTTGTTAGCTTGGCAGTTTGCTTAAATCACGTACAGCACCTTTATCTGCAGATGTTGCCATTGAAGCGTAAACTTTCAAGGCAGCAGAGATAGGGCGGATACGGTTTGCTGGTTTAAAGCCGATTGCTTCTTGTTTAACACGACGTTCAGCAAGCACTTCTTCAGATACTTTAAGTGTCATCTCACGTGTTGGAATATCAATAAAGATAGTGTCGCCATTTTCAATCAGACCAATTACACCACCCGCTGCCGCTTCTGGTGAAACGTGACCAATTGATAAACCTGATGTACCACCAGAGAAACGACCATCGGTAATAAGTGCACACTCTTTACCTAGTCCCATCGATTTAAGGTAGGTTGTTGGGTAAAGCATTTCTTGCATACCCGGGCCACCTTGTGGGCCTTCATAACGAATAACTACAACCTCACCAGCAACAACTTTACCACCTAAGATCGCTTCAACAGCGCTGTCTTGGCTTTCAAATACATTTGCAACACCGGTGAATGTTAGGTTGTCGTCATCAACACCGGCAGTTTTAACCACTGCACCATCAATAGCCATATTACCAAACAGTACTGCTAAACCACCTTCAGTGCTAAATGCGTTATCAATTGAACGTACACAACCCTCTACGCGATCGTTATCGACTGTATCCCAGCGACAAGATTGGCTAAATGCTTGCGTAGTACGAATGCCTGCAGGGCCTGCACGATAGAAATCGATAATCGCTTGGTCTTTAGTTTGCATGATATCGTATTGTGCAAGTTGCTCTTTCATGGTCATATTCAAGATAGTTGGAATATCACTGTTTAAGAAACCAGCTCTATCTAGCTCGCCTAAAATGGCCATTACACCACCGGCACGATGCACATCTTCCATGTGGTACTTAGGTGTTGATGGCGCAACTTTACATAACTGAGGAATGCGACGCGACATTTCGTCCATATGGCTTACATCAAAATCAACTTCTGCTTCTTGTGCACAGGCTAGTAGATGCAGGATAGTATTGGTTGAACCACCCATTGCGATATCAAGTGCCATTGCATTTTCAAAGGCTGGACGACTTGCGATTGAGCGTGGTAATACTGAGTAATCATCTTGTTCATAATGACGTTTCGTGATCTCAACAATACGACGACCCGCATCTAAGAATAGGTTTTCACGATCAGCATGTGTTGCTAACATTGAACCGTTACCCGGCAGTGATAAACCTAATGCTTCTGTTAAACAGTTCATTGAGTTTGCAGTGAACATGCCTGAACATGAACCACAAGTTGGACAAGCGCTACGTTCTACTTTTTCCACATCTTCGTCAGATACATCTTTATCTGCGCCCATTACCATCGCATCAACTAAGTCTAGTTTGATGATTTGGTCTGAAAGTTTAGTTTTACCGGCTTCCATTGGGCCACCAGAAACCATGATCACTGGAATGTTTAAGCGCAACGCCGCCATTAACATTCCTGGTGTGATTTTGTCACAGTTAGAGATACAAACGATAGCATCGGCACAATGTGCATTAACCATGTATTCAATGGAATCTGCAATAAGGTCACGTGAAGGTAGGCTGTATAACATGCCCGAATGACCCATTGCGATACCATCATCAATCGCAATGGTATTAAATTCTTTTGCGATACCACCGGCTTTTTCGATTTCACGTGCAACTAATTGGCCCATATCTTTAAGATGAACATGGCCCGGTACAAATTGTGTAAATGAGTTAGAGATGGCAATGATTGGTTTGCCGAAATCATCATCTTTAACACCCGTTGCGCGCCATAGGGCACGAGCTCCAGCCATATTACGGCCATGTGTTGATGTTTTTGAGCGATACTGTGGCATATAAAATTCCTTTAATTAATCTATTTTAATTCTTCACTGATTTAATCAGATAACATTACTATTAACAACCATACTCAATGTACTGAAATAAGCAAAATTTTACATTTGAGTCGGTTGAGTCGGTGATTAAGCACTGGCTTTAATCATTGGCTCTTGGCTTAATGTTGCTACTTTAGTAATGCCAAATATTTTTTCGAGCTGTTTGGTTAATAAGCTAATTTCACGGCTACTAGATACAGTCAACGTTAGGTGCAGATCTTTTTCATTTTCAGAGGTTTCGGCATTTAAATTTTGTACGCTAAAACCGCGGTGGCGCACCACACGTAATAAACGCTCTAAAAGCTCAGGGCTGTTATGGCCTTGAATTATTAATAACGATTTCATTATAGACTCTCCATCATTTTATCGTTTGCGGCACCTGGTGGTACGAGTGGCCATACATTTTCTTCTTCAGAGATCGAAACATGTAATAGGTAAGGGCCGTCACTATCAAGTAAACGCGCTAGTGCATCCTGCAACTGTGATTTCACAACAATGGTTTCACCGGGAATATCAAATGCGCTTGCTAGTGTGACAAAATCAGGGTTGTCAGTAAGAATAGTTTCGCTATAACGACCATCAAAAAACAGTTTCTGCCATTGACGCACCATGCCTAAACGCTGGTTATCAATCAGTAAGATTTTAACTGGTAGCTTTTTACGTTTGATGGTACCTAACTCTTGTACGTTCATCATAAATGAGCCGTCGCCTGATACAGCAATCACCGTATCATTTGGGCGAGCAACCTGTGCTCCAACGGCTGCTGGAATACCAAATCCCATGGTGCCAAGGCCTGAACTTGATATATGGTTTTCAGGTCTATCAACAAACATATGTTGCGCAACCCACATTTGGTGTTGACCCACATCGGTACAAATAACCGTATCGCGAGGTTGCATTTCAGCTAATTGGCGCAACATTGCTGGTGCATAAATAGCATCACCGGGGTGATCATAACGATTAGCAAAGTCGACTTTCATTTTTAAAATCTTTTTCTGCCAATCACCAATAAAGGTTTCAGCTTCCAATAACGGTAAGATCTGTTTTAGATCTTCTGTCATTGCTAACTCAACAGCACGCAGTTTATCAATTTCAGCTGCATCGATATCAAGGTGGATTACTTTGGCATTTTGTGCAAACTCATCGAGTTTACCGGTTACCCTGTCATCAAAACGGGCACCAATTGCAATCAGCAAATCACACTCTTGAATGGCAAGGTTAGAGGCTTTACTACCGTGCATACCCACCATACCCATAAAGTAAGGTGAGCTATGCTCAATCGCACCAATACCTTTTAGTGTACAAACGCTGGGGATTTTTGATTTTTTAACAAAATGGCGTAGCTCTTCAATCGCTTTAGCCATGCCTACGCCGCCACCAACATAAAGCAGTGGTTTTTGAGCTTGGTTGATCATCTCAAGCGCTTTGTTGATTGAAGCTTGGTTTACACTTTCAGTGTTTGCTGTTGCATGAATTGCGGCATAGTTAAGCGCATCGCCAAGTTGAATATCTTTAGGAATATCAATTAATACTGGGCCGGGCCTGCCTGAGCTTGCAAGCTCAAAAGCTTGCTCAATGATAGGGCCTAGCTGTTCAGCACTTTGCACCATAAAGCTATGTTTGGTACAAGCCAGTGATAATCCTAATACATCAATCTCTTGGAAAGCATCGGTGCCAATTAAGTTGCTAGCAACTTGGCCGGTGATAGCAACTACAGGAATAGAGTCCATCATGGCATCGGCAAGACCTGTAATTAAATTGGTTGCACCAGGGCCTGAAGTAGCGATACATACACCAACATCACCTGTTGAACGTGCATAACCAATTGCTGCCATCACAGCGCCTTGCTCATGACGACATAACAGGTGATCAACACCGCCATCATATAAAGCATCATAAAGAGGCATGATAGCCCCACCTGGATAACCAAAAACTTGAGTAATATTATGTTGTTTTAAAGCTTGAACAACAAAGTTAGCGCCATTCATTATTTTCTTCCTGAATTTGCAGAGGTACTAAACAATTGTTTATAGCAATTGGATTAAGCATGTGATCTGATTTTAACCAGTAACATAGATCAGCTATTTATTCCGATTGCTATTGCACAATGGCTAGCCATATTTTAAAAGTGTGCCTTTATAGCAAAAATGGATAACTTTTTCAATTTTTGTCACATTTTTGAACAATTTTGGCCTAACCATCTTGATCGAATAATTTCATTTAGAGCATCTATACTTGATTGAAATTACTATTCGATTAAGGGAACTCAATGGCTTTAGCATCACTTTTTTGTCGTGCGCTCTCTGGCGTAGATGCACCGGAGGTATTGGTGGAAGTGCATTTAAGTACCGGCCTACCAAGTTTCTCGCTGGTGGGTTTACCTGAGACGTCAGTGAAAGAAGCAAAAGATCGCGTGCGTAGTGCCATCACTAATAGTAATTATAAATTCCCCTTTAATAAAAAAATAACCGTCAACCTTGCACCAGCTAATCTAGCGAAAGAGGGCGGGCGTTTCGATTTAGCGATTGCATTAGCAATTCTCATTGCATCGGATCAATTAGTGGAAATAAAAGCAAAGCAGTTTGAGTGTTTTGCAGAGCTAACCCTCGCGGGCGATCTACGTCCGGTTGATGGTGTTATTCCTTGTGTATTAGCAGCCAAGATGGCAAGTCGAGCTGTGATTGTATGTCCAGAGAACCAACACGAAACAGCATTGACAGGTGTGGATGCATCGGTTGCGACTTGTTTGACTGATGTGTGTGCTTACTTTCAAGACCTAAAAGAGTTACCTAATGCAATAGTTAAAGAGCTGACTGTGAAAAGTATAGAGCCTGATATGTGTGATGTTCTAGGGCAAGAGCAAGCTAAACGTGTCTTAGAGATAGCGGCTGTTGGCGGGCATAATCTACTTTTAGTTGGACCGCCTGGCACTGGGAAAAGCATGTTAGCTGAGCGTTTTATGGGGTTACTGCCACCACTTTGTGAAAAACATGCGCTACAAACCGCTGCTATTTATTCTGTCTGTGGAAAAAAGCGAGATGATTGGTATAGGCCACCGTATCGTGCACCACACCATTCAGCTTCATCGGTTGCTTTAGTGGGCGGAGGTGGAAAACCCAAACCCGGTGAAATATCGCTTTCGCATAGAGGCGTGCTGTTTTTAGATGAACTCGCTGAATTCCCTCGTGCGGTGCTAGATAGCTTACGCCAACCTCTTGAAACCAATAGAGTCACTATTTCACGTGCCGCTAATCAAGTGACATTTCCCGCTAACTTTCAGTTAATAGGCGCGATGAACCCTAGCCCTTGTGGTTTTATTAGTGGTGATTTAAGACGTAGTACACCGGATCAGGTTTTACGATATTTAGGGCGATTGTCGGGACCATTTTTAGACCGGTTTTCACTCTCTATCATGGTGCCTTTATTGCCTAAAGGTTTACTTGCTGCTTCACAAACAGGGGCTAAACAAAAAAGTGAAAGCAGTGCTGAAATAAAAAAACGGGTATTAAAGGCACGTGATAAGCAGATACAACGACAAGCAAAGCTCAATCATAATCTTTCAACACAGGAGATAAGTAATTTTTGTAAATTAAGTGAGCAAGATGCGCTGTTTTTAGAAGATGCAATAAATAAGATGGGATTGTCGATTCGGGCATGGCATAGCCTGTTAAAAGTGGCACGTAGCATTGCTGACTTAGCTGAAAGTGATAGAGTTGAACGTCATCACTTATTAGAGTCTTTAAACTATCGGGCCATGGACCGTCTATTAAAAACTATTTCTTAATCAAAAGGGGTTATATGTTATATCGTGCTATTTTTATTTTTCTTATGTTGTTGCTGGCCGCGTGTGGACCATCCTCAAATGGTGACAAAAATAATCAATTTAACAAAAAAAACAAGCAACTCTTTTTTGAAGATCATAAATTAGCCTATTGGTCGGATAAAGCTTTACCT
>Ga0209395_1003026_pt1 | contig 21255 bp, 19 predicted proteins | sample GOMGulsemesocosm_3_FD_184635 | JGI IMG/M metagenome (GOLD analysis project Ga0209395, IMG submission 184635) | Methane-oxidizing microbial communities from mesocosms in the Gulf of Mexico - GOM9D Gulf of Mexico (SPAdes) (version 2) | ecosystem: Environmental > Aquatic > Marine > Cold seeps... | reverse complement strand
TCCCATATTTGCACCTGCTACTAAGTAGTTGGTCTTTGCCGATATTGAACTTGTATTCTTTCCTCCGTTATCTTCAATAAGTTTTTTTAATTCACTTCTTGACACACTTTCAAAAACACCTGAAATAACAATGGCTTGCTGATTTAAAATATTTGTTGCATTTAAGTTTTCTTCAATTTCAAATTGCAATCCAAATTCTTTCAATCTGTTAATGAGTATGATGTGTCTATCTTCAAGAAAGTAAGATTGTAAACTAATGGCGATTTTATCACCAATTTCATCTACATTAATTAATTCCTCAAATGTGGCTTTTATTATACGGTCAATGTTTTTAAAATACTTGGCCAATTTTTTTGCTACAGTTTCGCCTACATATCTTATTCCTAAAGCAAATAGCACCCTTTCAAAGGGAATGTTCTTTGATTCTTCTAAACTTTTTAAAATATTGTTTGCAGACTTATCAGCCATTCTTTCTAAATCAATAATTTTTTCGAAAGTTAAGGTGTATAAATCTCCAACATTTGACACTAAAAAATGATCATAAAATAAATCAATAGTTTCGGGGCCTAAACCGTCCATATTCATAGCTTTTCTACTTATGAAATGTTCTATTTTCCCTTTTGTTTGAGGTGGACATTGGATGTCATTTGGACAGTAATGTTTTGCTTCACCATCTAATCGGATTAATTCAGTTTTACACTTCGGACATGTGGTGATGTATTTAATTGGTGCCGAATTTACTTGTCTTTTCTCAAGATTAACACCAACAATTTTAGGAATTATTTCCCCTCCTTTTTCAACATACACATAATCATTAACGTATAAATCAAGTTTTTCAATTTGATCTGCATTATGCAAAGATGCTCGTTTTACAGTTGTACCTGCAAGCTGTACAGGTGAAAGGTTAGCTACTGGTGTAATTGCTCCAGTTCTTCCAACTTGATAGGTTACTTTCTCTAATTTTGTTTCTACTCTTTCTGCTTTAAACTTATAAGAGATGGCCCAACGTGGGTTTTTAGCTGTAAACCCCATTTGTTTTTGCTGGCTAAAATCATTGACCTTGATAACTATACCATCAATTTCAAATGGAAGATTGTGTCTTTCTGTATCCCAAAAAGTTACAAAGTCCATCACATCATCAATTGTTTTCACAGTTTGAATGTATCTTTTTGCTTCTGTTGGAATTTTGAACCCCCAAGTACCAACTGTTTTTACGGCTTCAGAATGTGTTTCAAAATTTAGGTTTTCACCATACACACCATAAAGTAGACAGTCTAATCCTCTTTTGGCAACTATTTTTGAGTCTTTTAGTTTTAATGTTCCAGATGCTGTATTTCTTGGGTTTGCATAAAGTTGCTCACCGGCTTCTTCTTTAGCCTTGTTTAAAAGTTCGAAATTTACTAGTGGAAAAAAAATTTCGCCCCTGATTTCAAATGTATCAGGATAGTTTCCCTTTAGTTTTAATGGAACTGTTTTAATGGTTCTAACATTATGTGTTACATCTTCTCCTTGTGAACCGTCTCCTCTGGTTACTGCTTGAGTAAGATTACCATTTTCGTACCTAATTCCAATAGCAACCCCATCATATTTTAGTTCACAAACATATTCAATTTCGTCAGTACTAATTTTTTTTATACGATTACTCCAATCGTTTAATTCTTCTTTGGAATATGTGTTTGCTAAACTTAGCATGGGGTAAATGTGTTTTACCGTAGGGAAGTTTTTTGTAATGTCACCTCCAACTCTTTTGGTTGGACTGTTTTCTGATGCAAATTGAGGATAATCAGTTTCTAACTGTTCAAGTTCTTTAAGTAAATTGTCAAAGTCAAAATCACTGATTATACTTGTGTTTAATACATAATACTGATGATTGTATTCATTTAATTTTTCACTTAATTCGTTTATCTTTAATTGAATGTCAGACATCTATTTTTTTATTTTATTTAAAAGTGAAGTAATTAAAAGAATGATAACTAAAGCTACAATTCCAACTCCAAGTCCAATTATTAATGTACTTAAAAGTTCTGGCAAAGAATGAAAAAGGGTATGGATTTGTTCAATTTGGTGAAAATAAATACCACCAGCTACCAGTAACATTGCAATTGTTCCTATTACGTTTAAACTTTTGATCACGTAGGGTAGGGCGTTTACTAAAAAATGACCAAATGATTTAATAATACTTTTCTCTTTGTGTGCATTCAGTTTAATTAATTTAAAGCCAAAATCATCTAATCTAACAATTAAAGCTACTAAACTGTAAACCCCAATTGTGGCGACAATGGCAATAAAAGAAACTACAATAATTTGAGTTTGTAAACTTTCCTCTATAACTGTACTTAACGTAATTATAATAATTTCAATAGATAGTATGAAATCAATGATAATAGCCGATTTAATTTTCTTTTTTTCGTACGCTAATATTTCATCTTTTGTTTTGAGAACTTCAGTGCTTTTTTCTTTTTTTGAATGGCTATGGAAAAAGTATTCAAATATTTTTTCAGCACCTTCATAAGCTAGATAGGTTCCTCCTATTAATAGTAAAGGTGTAATTGTCCAAGGCAAGAATGCACTTAATAGAAATATTAAAGGTAGGATTATAAGTTTATTTATAAATGAACCTTTTGCGATAGACCAAAGTATTGGTAACTCTCTTGATGAGGCAAACCCAGAAGCTTTTTCGGCATTTACAGCTAAATCGTCACCTAATATGCCAGATGTTTTTTTTCCAGCTACTTTAGTAATGGCAGCTACATCTTTACTCATTGAAGCTACATCATCTAGTAGTGTAGCAATGTCGTCAAATAAGGCGTAAAATCCTGATGGCATTTTTTATTTTATTAAGTGTAAATAATTTGAAACAAAAATAATTAGATTATTTCAATTAATCTAAATATCTTATTTTTTAATTGCCTTTGTTATTTCTCTTTTTCCAATAGGTCCAGGGAGAGAGACTATTTCAAACCCAACAGCTTTCAGGTTTCGCTTAAATTGACCTTGTGCGCAGTACGTTATTAGGAATCCATTTGGTAGTAAACTATCAAACATTTTTTGTAAAACAGCAAGGGTCCATAGGTCTGGTTGATGTTGTGGAGCAAAGGCATCAAAATAGATTAAATGAAAGGTGTTATTCTCTAAATTTATTGTTTTTAAGTCCTTGTGATGTTTTGTGAATGTGAAGTAGGGATTGATTTCATGGTGTGTATCGAAACTTGATGTGTGTAAACCCAAGAATTCTGTTTTTAAACTCTCTAAGTTTAATGCTTCAGTATAATTCAATTCAATAATCTCCTCTATGGTTACTGGGTATTTCTCTACAGTACAATAGTTGATTTGTTTTTTAAAATGTGTTGCATAGTCAAGTGACAATATTGCATTTAAGCCAGTTCCAAATCCCATCTCTAAAATATTTATGGTTTTGGTAGTTGTGTTGAAGTCCTTCAGCCCATAATTTATATAAATATGCTTGGACTCTGCGATTGCTCCATTCGTTGAGTGGTAAGTTTCATTCATATCTGGAATTAACAAAGTTTTGGAATTATCTTTAGTGTTAATTATTTTTCTTTGCATGGATTTCTTTATATTTGCGCATCATTAAATTATAACAAAGTTATGAAACGAATTATTTTAGGTATAAGTTTACTTACATTATTTATTAACACATCTTGTGAAAAGTGTAAATCTTGTCATTATACCTACACTAAAACTACAATAATTCAAACAATCAATGGTGAAGAAACAACTGAAGAAACTTTAGTTGGTTATGTTGTGGATAGCGATAATCAAAAATTAGATCAAGAATGTGTGAAAAGTAGTGAAACATCTACAATTGAAAACTCTTATAATTTAGAAAAAGAAAACACAACATTAGAAGATTTTACAGTTGTTTGCGTAGATAATTAATTGATCTTTGGTGAAGTTATAGATTTTTAAATTTTTCTAGTAACTCATCTGGGCAAAAAGTAGGTTTCATGTTACTCTTATTTACAAACACTAATTTCGTATAGGCAATAGTTAACAGTTCATTCTTTTCATTGTAGATTTCATAATTAAATTCAATTTTTACTGAAGGCGTTTTAGTAATAGTTGTTTTGATTGAAATTAAGTCATCATAAAAAGAAGGTTTGATGTATTTTACATTTAACTCTGCAACCGGTAGCATTATGCCTGACTCTTCAAGGCTTTTGTAGCTAACGCCTAGTTCCCTTAACGTTTCAACCCTTCCTATTTCTAAAAATTGTGCGTAATTTCCATAATAACAATAGCCCATTTGATCTGTTTCTCCATATCGAATTCGTAATTTATGAGTAAAACTGTACATAGTGTTAATGTATTAAATTAAAGTCAATATTATAGATAAAATTTTGATTTGACTTAGATTAATTATAAATAAAAAGAGATTAATTCGTACTGTAAAAAAAATTGAAAAAACAATAGGGTTTAATTTTTTTTATAACTTATTTAGTCACATATTTGTTATCTAATTAATATATGAACATTTACATGTTAATTAAGTGCAAAAAGGTAAAAAAAACCATGAATCAGTTTGGGCAAGTTGCTTACAAGTGATAAAAGATAATGTATCTTTATCAAGCTTTAAGACTTGGTTCGAACCAATTGTTCCTGTTAGATATAAGGCTAATGTATTAACGATTCAGGTACCCTCACATTTTTTTTATGAATGGTTAGAAGAGCATTACATTGATTTATTAAAAAAAGTAATTAAAAAGGAACTAGGGACTGATGCTAAATTAGAGTACTCTATCGTAATGGATAGAAATACTAATAATAAAAAACCTGCTTATACTTTAAATTTACCTACAAGTAGTAAGAAAAGTGTATCTAATGCACCTGTTTCTATGCCTTTAAATGTAACTGAAAAAGAAATCAGAAATCCATTTATTATTCCTGGTTTGAAAAAGGTAAATGTAGAGTCAAATTTAAATCCAACGTATTCATTAGATAACTTTGTTGAAGGTGACTGTAACAGGTTGGCAAGAAGTGCAGCTTTTGCTGTGTCAAGTAAGCCAGGTGGAACTGCATTTAATCCATTATTATTATATGGTGGAGTAGGTTTGGGTAAAACTCACTTAGCGCATTCAATTGGGATTGAAGTGAAGAATCAATTTCCAAACAAAACTGTTTTATATGTAAGTGCTGAAGTGTTTACTAGACAATTTATTGATTCAATTAAGAATAATACAACTAATGATTTTGTTAATTTCTATAAATTAATGGATGTGTTAATTGTTGATGATGTTCAGTTTTTCGCTGGTAAAGAAAAGACACAAGATGCTTTCTTCCATATTTTTAACCATTTGCATCAAACAGGTAAGCAAATTATCTTAACTTCAGATAAAGCGCCAGTTGAAATGAAAGGTGTGGAACAAAGATTATTATCTCGTTTTAAATGGGGATTGTCAGCAGATGTTCAAGCGCCAGGTTTAGAAACTAGAATAGCAATATTGAAAAAGAAAATTTATGGTAATGGTTTAGAGTTGCCAGAAGATGTTTTAGAATATTTAGCGTATAGTATTAATACTAACGTTAGAGAGATGGAAGGTGCTTTAACGTCTATCATTGCTCAAGCTACCTTAAATAAGAAATCTATCACGATTGAGTTAGCTAAAAAGATGATTGACAAATTTGTTAAGAATACGGCTAGAGAAGTGTCAATGGATTATATTCATAAAATTGTTTGTGATTACTTTAATTTACCAATTGAATTAATTAAATCTAAAACAAGAAAAAGAGAAGTAGTTCAAGCACGTCAAATTGCAATGTACTTTGCTAAAAAGATGACAAAATGGTCATTAGCAAATATTGGAGCTCAGTGTGGAGGTAAAGATCATGCTACTGTGTTGCATGCCTGCAGAACTGTAAATAACTTATCTGAAACAGATAAAAAGTTTAGAGGTTATTTAGAAGATTTAGAGAAAAAATTAAATGTTAATTAATATAATCCTCTTCATTAGTTTGAAGAGGATTTTTTTTACAATTCTTTAATTAGTTATAAATATGAAAATTTTAATGGTTTGCTTAGGTAACATTTGTCGTTCTCCTTTAGCTGATGGATTATTAAGGGATAAGATTAAATCAAATAACTTGCAAGTTGTAGTTGATTCTTGTGGGACTTCATCTCATCATGTAGGTCAACAACCGGATGAAAGGATGATGGAGACCGCATTAAAGTATGGATGTGATTTATCAACTTTAAGGGCTAGACAGTTTGATATTTCAGATTTTAAGAAGTTTGATATTATTTATGTAATGGATTCTTCAAATTATAATAATGTTGTAAAATTGGCAAGCTCTGAGTCTGATACGAATAAAGTGAAATTATTTTTAAACGAACTCTATCCAGATAGAAATATGGCTGTACCAGATCCTTATTATGGTGGTGAACAAGGGTTTGAGGATGTTTATGAATTGGTTGATAAAACGACTGATGTAATTATTGAAAAATTAAAGTAATGAAAGGACAGTTGTATATTATTCCTATTCCAATTAGTGAATCAAACTACGAAAATGTTTTACCAAGTTTTACTACTGATATTGCAAAAGTGTTAAGGTGTTTTGTGGTTGAAAAAACTAAAACGGCTAGACGGTTTCTAAGAAAAATAGACAAATCATTTCCTATTGATGATTCAGTTTTTTATGAATTAAATAAACATAACAACTACGAGTTTGAGGTGGATGTAATTGAAAGACTTAAAAAAGGTGAGGATGTTGGTTTAATGTCTGAGGCTGGTTATCCAGGGATTGCTGATCCGGGTTCTGCTGTAGTTCAAAAAGCTCATCAAAATAATATTAAAGTTGTTTCGTTAATTGGACCGAGTTCAATTTTTTTAGCGTTAGCAACTTCTGGATTAAATGGTCAAGGTTTTACATTTAATGGGTATTTACCAAAAAGTGAATCTGATAGAGCAAAAAAAATTAAAGATTTAGTACATACGATTCAACGAAATAATTTCGCTCAAATATTCATTGAGACACCTTACCGTAATCAACCCATGTTTAATGATGTATTAAAGTATACATCAGGTGATATCATGTTTACTGTAGCAGTTGATATTACTGGTGAGAATGAATATATTAAAACTAAGTCTATTGAGGAGTGGAAAAAAGAAAAGTTTAATTTACCTAAAGAGCCTTGTGTGTTTATTTTAGGGAGATAATGTTAATTATGAAAACAAATTTAAAATTATTAAAAGCATCTATTTCTAACATATCAGAAATGGTAAAAGGGTTGTCAAATGAACAAATGAATGAAGTGCCAAAGGGGTATTCAAATAGTATCATTTGGAATGTTGCTCATCTTGTCGTTAGTCAAAAATTATTAATTTATGGATTATCTAATAATGAATTAAACCTAGATGATGCTTTCTTGTCTACTTATAGAAAAGGAGGTAAGCCAAATGGTGTAGTAGGAGAGGAAGAGTGTAAGTCAATTATATTATTGTTTGATTATTTATATAGTGAACTAGAACAAGATTTAGAAGTGCTAGATTTTACAAATTTTAAGGACTACCCAACTTCTTATAATTTTGAGATTACAAATTTAGAAGAAGCGTTAATATTTAATAATCTTCATTTTGGATTGCATTTTGCATTTTTACTTAAGCTTAAAAAGAATATTGCAAATTAATAGGTCCCATATTTTTCACCTAGTTGTGTTGGTTTATATTTCCTTCATGGTTGTTTCTTGTCAGCAGGAAGTTAAAAAATATGCTGTTTTTTCTCATACACGTTTAGATGATAATTCAGGGTTAAATAAGTCTATTGGAAATGTTACATTTTCTGATTTTGATGTGCTGATGCTTGGTGGAGATATGGCAAATTTAAGTTCATTGAATGATGTAATATTAAATGTGTTAGATTCTGTTTTTGACATTTCTAATTCTAAAACATTATGGGCATTAGGAAATCATGATTACACTAATGTTGATTTGTTAAAGTCATATACAAAAAAAGAAACGTATTATTCGTATGCTCAAGATAATACCTTATTTTTAGTTTTAGATACTCAGTTAGATTCTTCTCGAATAAGAGGAGAACAATTAAAGTTTTTTGAATCTATAACGGACACAATGAGGTGTTATAAAAATCTAATTATTCTATCACATAAGTTAATTTGGATGAGGGGTGATCCTACTTTAGAGCCTCAAATTGATTCTGTGTCAAATGGGCATTTAGGAGATTGTAGTTATTGTATTCAGTCAAATAATTATTATACAGATATATACCCTAAGTTACTAAGTCTCAAGAAGGCGAATATGAATGTATATTGTGTGGCTGGTGATGTTGGATTTAAAGTGCCTAAATACGAATATGAAACTATGGATGGAATTGTGTTTTTAGCTACAGGAATGAATTCTTTTTCTGAGGATAATTTTTACTTAGAGTTTTCTAATAATTTAGCAAATGAAAATATGTCCTATACATTCATTTCTTTATAATTGACGTCTATATTTAGAAGTCACCAATAAATCTAAATTGAATACCAAATCTAGATGCATCAGGAAGGTCATTGTATGTTAATCTATATATACCATCAATTCTTAAAAACTTAAATATATTTTCAATTCCTATTGTTGCTTCCGCGTATGGTTTAAAGTTATTAAATGTACGTGAGTACGAAGGTAAAATGATGTCTTTGTCATTACTTGGGCTATAAAATCCAGTTACTGCTTTTAAGCCATAAACTGCCCTCCATTTTAATTTTCTTATCAAAGGAATTCTGTCAAGAATTAATCCCTGTAACTGGTGTTGAAAGTTAAAACCTGTCCAGATGTCACTTACAAATTCGTAATATTTCATTAAATTAAATGTTCTAATTTGCATGTAAAATGTTTCGTTACCAGCGTGTACATTCTGTAATGGAAATGGAACTCTTCCGAAAACTACTCCTGAATAGATTTCGTATCTCATTTTACCAAACATACCAACCTTTGGTCTGTGCCTCCAAAGCGCATCAAAACGTTGGTAGTTATATTTACTTCCTGCAATACCTTTAATACCCATAGTGTGTGTTAAAGAAATGATAGGGACACTTGATCCCATACTTAAACGTCTTGAATTAATTTTTATAAATTTTTCTTTTTTAGTGAATGTTATTGTGTTTTTAATTTCAAATGACTTAAGATTTTTCACAGCAACAGTGTCTCCATTCTTTTTTACATGATCATATCTCATAGCGCCCACAGGAATAAAGTTTTTCCATTCAATAGATGTTAACGACCTAAAGGGGCTTAAGTAATCTTTTTCGTATGACATGATGACTTTGTCTGTCATAGTCATTTTATTTTGTTTTTCTAAAGAAAAAATAGTGGTGAATGAATTATCTACATCTCCCATTCTGTATGCAAGGCTTAATTGTTCAACACGTCTAGCATAAGATAATTTAAATTGTTCGAAAGGTTCATTTTTTATTTGCCATTCATATGAACCTCCAAATTTAAAACGTTTATCTAAAAAACCATACGACCCGAAAGCTTGAAATCTATGTTTCTTATTGAGTTTTTGTGATGTTCTAAGCTTTAACATCACCCTGTGTCCTTCAATTTCATTTCGATTGTAAAGAGAGTATAGATATCCAAATTCAACTTTTCCAATCGGCCAGTATCCAGATAATCCAAAACGGATCATTTTATCATAAAACTTGAAAGTTTTGTTACTTTCTAAAGAATCAATCATTTTTACAACACCAGCTTCTTGGGTATTTAAAGTGTCATGTCTAATTTTTAACCAGTAATCAGACGTTCTTTCATCAGCTCCATCCGTTAAAATTATTGTACCTGTATAGAAGTCAAACGGTTTTGGTTGATTTATGATAACATTTGTTTTACTTGAGTTTTTTCTAATAAATACACTAAGTGATTTCTTTTTAGTGTCTTCATTTAATAGTCTAAATTCAGCTTGTATTTTATATTTGTCAATCATCCAAATAGCAGAATCGATCAAGGTGTATTCTTGTTGAATAGACATGTTAGAAACATAATTTAAATTGATGTCATTTGGAATTTTTAAGTTAACTTTTTTTATAGCATAATTATCTTCCGTAACCCAAATTTCTCCTTCATACAGCGCAGTTCCTCTACGTTTAGGAAGGAATGTTAAATGTTTACAAATGACTCCCCCTAAAGTGTCATCATCAATTTTTCTATAGTCATAGAACCCTCTTCCTAGTGGAGATATAGGGCTTAAAAAGTCTTTACTAAACATTTCATAATAACCATCATAAAGATTTATTTCTTTATTTAAATCTCTTGTAAATTGAGTTAGGTCTAAATTGTTTATTCCAATTAAATGGGTTGCTTTTACAATTTCAATGTGTTGAGTAGGGCCACTCTTATGGTAAACATCAGCTATCTGTTCTGTTAATAAAACGGGTAACGTTCGTTTTCCATTAGTGGTGTCAACATAGTCACCGATAAATTTAAATTTTTGTAAATATTTTTTATCCTGAAATTCTTTATCAATATTATTCATGTCAAATTGTATTTTGTCATAAACTTCATATTGATAGGCACCTAATTTTGATGGGTTGTTTTCTTTCCTGTGATCATTAATTGCTTTTAATACCTTAAAAGCAGGGTTTTTACCAGATACTACTTCAATCACTTCTAAGGTTGTATTTGATTTCAATTCAATCAATATACTGTCCAGTTTTGGTAATGAATTTAAAGCTATAGTTTGTTTAAAGTATCCAACATATTCGAATGAAATAGAATCAATATTTTTTCTGGCATATTTTATAGCAAAATCACCATCAAAATCTGTGAGTTTAGCTCTAGGTGTTTTTAAGATACTTACCTTAACAAACGGTAGGGGTTCTTTTGTAATGAAATCTATTACTTTTCCCTTCAACATAGTTTGATTAAAACCAAGAAGAGTATTCATAATAAGTAGTAAGAAAATAATAATCTTTTTCATAGAATTGGCAAATATAATTTTTATATATTTAATTAGCTTTTTTTTTGATTCTTAATTTATAGTTTAATGCTTAAAATGTGTTTTAATATTCTTAAGTGATAATTAATTGGTTTAAACGGAGTAAGGGAAGTATTATTATTTCAATTTTTTAGTTGAAACAGAAGTTTGATTTTTGTCAATATTTGGTATTTATAAATAGACCTATATAAATAAATACATTTTTAGGTTTTTTTAAGAAGATATTAAAATCAAAACAGTTAAATTTGAAAATTAGATTAAATTGAATAAATGAAAGCATTATACTTAAAAGAAATACGTAGTTTTTTGGGCTCAACCATTGGGTATGCAGTAATTGGAATTTTTTTAGTGTTAAATAGCTTGTTTCTATGGGTGTTTAATTTTGGAACAAATATTCTAGATGGTGGTACTGCTGATTTAGTATCTTATTTTAACATAGCACCAATCATCTTTTTAATTTTGATACCGGCTATAACAATGAGGGCATTCTCTGAAGAGAAAAGAACAGGTACTATAGAATTGTTGTTAACAAGACCATTAACTGATTTACAAATTGTTTTGGCAAAATTCTTTGGTGGATTAACCTTAGTGTTATTAGCTATTATTCCTACGATCATATATTATTTATCAATTCACTTTTTAGGAAACCCAGTTGGTGTAATTGATGATGGTGTTACCATTGCTTCTTTTTTAGGATTATTATTTGTTGGAGGCGTATTTGTATCTATAGGTATTTTTGTTTCTAGTATTACATCAAATCAAATTGTAGCCTTATTATTAGCTGTATTTTTCTCTTGGTTTGCCTTTTTAGGTTTAGACTTATTGGCCACTTTTAGTCAATTTGGAGGTTTAGATATTGTTATTCGAGAGTTAGGAATAATGGAGCATTTTTCCTCTATTCAAAAAGGAGTGCTTGATACTTCTGATATATTATATTTTATAAGTGCAACTTTAATATTCATTTTGGCTACAAAATTGAGCCTTGAATCTAGAAAATGGTAAGCTATGAGTCAATTGAAAGCTAATAAAACAAGAGTATTAATTAACTTTTTTGGAATTGTAGCTATTATAATTCTTTTAAATGTTATAGCTACTTTTTTTAATAAAAGAATAGATTTAACAGAGGATAATAGATATTCATTGTCTGAAAATACGAAACAACTTTTAAAAGATGATACACAATTAAACGATAGAGTATTTTTTAAAATTTATTTAGATGGTGATATTCCTGCTGATATGAAAAATATTCAATCAGGAATTCAAAATATTTTGGAGGAGTTTGTAGCTGAAGCAGGTGATATGATTCAATATGAATTTATTGATCCAGATGGTTCTGATGATGCTACATTTAACAAAGAATTGAAAGAGAACCTTTTTGATAAAGGAAAAGGAATATTACCTACCAATTTGAAACAGTTTGATGGTCAAACTTCTGAAATAAGTACGATTTGGCCAGGAGCTGTTGTTGAATACGGTGGTAAAACTGTAGATGTAATTCAGTTTTTTGATAGAGAGGAAATCATAATGGATGAAGATGTTAGACATTTGGTTGATAAAACGATTAGTGAATTAGAGTATAAGTTTATTTCATCAATTCGTAGAGTGACACGAAAAACCAAGAAAAGTATCGGGTTTTTACAAGGACATGGAGAGTTAACCAAACAACAAACTTGGGATGTTAGACAATCATTAGAGAAAGATTATATTGTTGATGATGTAGAGATTAAAGGACAGTTAAATGCTTTTATTGATATAGATGCTTTAGTAATTGCTAAACCAACAGAATCATTCAATGAAAAAGATAAATTCGTTATTGATCAATTTATTATGAATGGCGGTAAAGTAATGTGGTTTGTTGATCCTTTGGATGTGAATAGAGATTCATTGGCGTTTACAGGTGAAACTATTTGTTTAGCTCGAAATTTAAATATTGAAAAAGATTTAATTTATAAATACGGAGCAAGAATTAACAATGATATTATTTTTGATAAACAATGTACGCATGAATTAATACCGCCTAGAGATGTCAAAGTTCCCGGATTAGAATGGGGGTTTTACCCTTTGTTGGGAACGCAAGAGCATCCAATTACGTTGAATATTGACCCAATAAAGACTGAGTATATAAGTTCTGTTACTCCAGTAAATTTGGCAGATACATCTGTTAAGAAAACAGTATTGTTGCAGAGTTCTGTTGAGTCTATTAAATTAATGGCTCCAGCAAGAATTAATTTTGGGTTTGCTTATGAAAAGTATGCGCCAAAAACTGATAATCCTAATTTTGCTAATAATCCAGTCGCTGTATTGTTAGAAGGTCAATTTTCTTCCCCATTTGAAAATAGAATATCAGATGCTTTTTTTACGGATAATACATTTAAAACAAAGTTTAGATCTGTACCCAACAAAATGTTGGTTGTGGCTGATGGAGATATGATTAATAGTTCGTTTACCTATCATAAGAAGGGACAAAAGAAAATGGCACCAATTCCTTTAAGTGTGGATAGGTTTAGAGTGATGACAGCAAATGGAACACAGAAGTTTCATTTTGGAAATAGAGAATTCTTTTTAAATGCTGTAGATTATTTATTAGGCGATAATTCATTAATTGGGATTCGTTCAAAAACCATAAGTTTAAGGTTATTAGATTTTGAAAAAGTAAAAGATGAAAGATCATTTTGGAAATTCATAAATATTGTTTTTCCTCTTTTATTTATCTTAATTTTTGGTGTTATACAGTACGTAGTTAGAAAAAGAAAATATACAAAATAAGCAATGAAAAATATAAAAACAATAGTAATACTTATCATCATTTCAGTTTTAGGATTTGTGGTTTTCTCAAAACTTAATGAGAAAAAATCTTCATTATCAGCAGAAGGGATTTCAAATTTTGCGGTGAAGGATACGTCTGCTATCGATAAAATTAATTTATCAGATACTCAAGGGAATAGTATGTCATTTGTGAAGAATGGTAATGAATGGACCTTAGAGAATGGTAAATGTATTCAACAACATATGATTTATGTGTTTTTAGAAACGTTTAAGTTTGTAGCTGTGAAAGGTCCTGTTTCTGTAGGTGCATTGGATAATGTTAATAAAACAATATTAGCGCATCATAAAAAAATTGAAATCTTTCAAAATGGAAAATTAGGAAAAACATGGTATGTTGGTAATGCATCAAGAGATCATGAAGGTACTTTTATGTTGTTAAAAGATCCCGTTTTAGGAAAATCTCCTGAGCCATTTATTATGTACTTACCAAATATGCATGGGAATTTATTGGATAGATTTTCAACCAATCCATTAGATTATGTGTGTTCAGGAATTTATAACTATGATCCATTGAATATAAATACTGTAGATGTTGTAGTTCCAGATAGTAGTCATTTAAATTTTAGAATTGAATTGATTGCAGAAAACACATTTGAATTATATAATAATGAGGTAAAGGTTGAGTTGTTTGATACAACTAAAGTGCGCTCTTATTTAAATTATTACAGAAAAATCCATTTTGAATTCCATAATAGATCAGCAAATGAAGAAAAAATTGATTCATTAAGGGCTGCCATTCCTTATTACACTATAAATGTGACTGATAATACTGGTGATGTGAATGGAATTAAAGCGTATAAAAAAACTGCAGCCTTTGAGCAGAGAGATTTTAATGGGGATATTATTAAGTATGATCCAAATAAACTATGGGTATTTACGCGTTATGATGAGTTAACTGTTTGTCAATACCATGTATTTGATAAATTATTTAGAGATATAAATTATTTTAAACTGTTAAAGTAATGAAAGCCTATTTAGATAATGCTGCTACTACGCCAATGGCGAAAGAGGTGATTGAGTCCATGACTGAAAGTATGTCAATTATATTTGGTAACCCATCTTCCCTTCATTCTTTTGGGCGTGAAGCTAAAAGTATTATAGAAAATGCTAGGCGAACAATTGGAAAGTATATACATGCCGAACCTAAAGAGATAATTTTCACCTCAGGAGGTACAGAGGCTGATAATATGGCTATAATATGTGCCGTTAGAGATTTAAGTGTTAAACATATTATTAGCTCTTCTATTGAACATCATGCAGTTGAGCATTCATTAAAGAATGTAAAAGAAAATTTATCATGTGAAATTTCACATGTAAATTTGGACGAAAAAGGAAATGTAGATTTAAATCACTTGGAAGAATTATTAGCTAATTCTAAGGAAAAAGTATTGGTGAGTTTAATGCATGCGAATAATGAAATTGGAACTTTGTTGCCTTTAAAAGAGGTAGGGCAGTTGTGTAAAAAGTATGGCGCTTACTTTCATTCTGACACCGTGCAAACATTGTCTCATTACCCGTTTAACTTAGCTGAATTAGATATTGACTTTATTACCTGTTCTGCTCATAAATTTCATGGACCTAAGGGGGTCGGTTTTTTATATAAAAATAAAAACATTTCAATGACCCCTTTGATTGAAGGTGGTGCGCAAGAAAGAGGATTAAGAGGAGGTACTGAGAATATAGCAGGAATTGTTGGTTTAACAAAGGCATTTGAATTAGCGAATGCTGAGATGAATGATCATGTTTCAAAAGTTCAAGGATTGAAAACCTATATGATAAATGAGTTACATTCAAAAATTGATGGAATTGACATTATTGGTGAAGTAGAACCTTTAAAAAGCTTATATACTGTATTGAATGTTTTATTTCCAAAATTCGCTAAACAAGGTATGCTTTTGTTTATGTTAGATTTGGAAGGTATAGCTTGTTCTGGTGGAAGTGCTTGTACAGCTGGAGCAAATTCAGGTTCTCATGTTTTAAGAGGGATTAAAACTGATGTTACAAGACAAAATGTTAGGTTCTCTTTCAGTAAGTACACTACTAAAAAGGAAATAGATTTTGCAGTTGAAAAATTAGTTAAAATTATTAATTCATAAATTCATGAAGGCAATAGTTATACTTTGTATACTCGTTATTTTTTCATCTTGTTCTAACGATAGTTGGACATCTAAAGAAAAAGATGTTTTTTTTACTGGCTGTATAAATGAAGGTGGTTCAAAAAAATATTGCGAATGTTATATGGAAAAAGTGATGGAAAAAAATCCAATTGCAGATGATGCCATAGAAATGGATTATGAAATGAAAATTGAATTATCTAAAGATTGTGAATCAAATTAAGAATTATGAAGTACATCCTTTTTTTAGTCATTACATTTGTCCTTATTGCGTGCTCATCAAATGAAAGTATTATTGAAGAAGCTGTGAGTATTGAAGACTTGATGGGGGAAGTAGAGAATGAAGTAGAAAATTCGGAAGAAGAAATTGTTGGAAAACAGCATGCTATTTCAGTTGGAACATCACTTTCAAATGTTGTTGTTTCATTAGAGTCACTTTATGATACTTTAAGTTTAACTGAAATTCATAAACTGGATAGGTACGGATATAATTCATTTGAAAAAATTAGATTTTCTCAAAAATTAAATGAAACTGTTTCTTATGTTGATGTTTATCAATATAATTTTTCAGATTCTTTAAAACTGAATAATGCATTTTATAATTGGTTAGATTGTTTTGGAGATAAATGTGCTGAGATTAAAATAAATAAAGATATTAAGATGATAAGCACAGTTCCATCATTTACGTTAGTGTATGATACTATTTTAGTGTCTGTGAAATATGATGTAGAATTCGATAAAGCAAATATTAACTTGTTTCAGGATTCAGTACTTTCAGAATTTGGTAACCAAGTTCGTTATAAAATTGAGACTGATAAAAAAGGTAATTTAAAATGGAAGTAAAGAAAGAGCTTAGTAAGGCATATGTCGCTGGAGGATGTTTTTGGGGGATGGAAGACTTGTTTAGAGTAAGAAAGGGGATTGTTAATACTGAAGTGGGTTATCAAGGTGGTGAAAATGACTACCCGTTATGGTCTAACCATCCAGGACACGCTGAGAGTGTTGAATTAACTTATGATTCAAATCAAACTAGTTTTAGAGAGATATTAGATTATTTTTTTAGAGTCCATAATCCTACAACACTTGATCAGCAAGGAAACGATAAAGGATCTAGTTACCGTTCTGCTATTTTTATTCAAAATAAAGAAGAAGAAGAGATCGCCAAAGAAGTAATTGATATTGTGAATAAATCTGGAAGATGGGAATCTCCAATTGTTACTACCATAGAATCTATGGCTAAGTTTTGGCCAGCAGAAGCAGGACATCAAGATTATTTATTAAAACACCCAAATGGGTATACATGTCACTTTGAAAGATTTGGAACGTTCTTATAAAGTGTAGCAATAATCAGTATTGCTAATAAGTCTATAAGACCTGTTCTTAGGATTAGATTAAACCAATAGGTGTTTTAATCCTCTAAACATATTTTCTTCTAAAATCCCCATATCTTCTCCTTCAGGAAAAAATAAGGTTTTCATTTTATCTAATAAAACATCAGCCTCTTTTGCGGTGTAGCCGAAATAATTGGCAGTATTTACAATTTTTTGAATACGTTGATAATCATTATCAGTATCAAACTCCTTGTGAATTTTCTTTAATAATTCAGGGCTAACCCTTGACGTGATTAAAGACTTTTCTTCTTCAGTTTCTACGTAGTCCGCATGTGCACAGTAAAGTAGTAGGTAAGTTTTAAATTCTACTCTAGTCCAATTAGTTTCAAAATCTTTCATAATATGTGTATTTAATTGTATTATCAAATATACAACATATAATCAATGATTCAAACTTAAAAAAGTTGATAAATCTCACTTGTTAATTATCAAATAGTACTACTATTTCGCTAATACTAGTAAATATTGATGGGGTAGAGTGAGAATAATAAAAATTACAACATAGTAGTTATTGATATTTTCTTTTATTCCACCAAGCTGCTAAACTTAATAATGCAAAAAGTAAAACAGTTAAAGGTACCCAATCAGGTATAGGAACAGCTTCTCCAGTGGCATAGGAATGCATACCAGCTAAATAGTAGTTTACACCAAAAAAGGTCATAAGAATTGAAGAATACCCCCATAAAGACCAAAGGTTAAACGTGTAAGCCGATTTCAAACCTGGAATAAACCTAAGGTGAAGTATAATTGTATAAACTAATACAGCTGCTAAAGCCCAAGTTTCTTTGGCATCCCAACCCCAGTAACGTCCCCAGCTTTCATTAGCCCAAATACCACCTAAAAATGTTCCAATCGTTAACATAAATAGCCCAATAGTCATTGACATTTCATTAATGTAAGTCAATTCTTTTTGTGTTAAACGTAATAACTTAATGTTTGTAGGACGTTTAAAAACATCAATCCCTAAATTAATTATTCCAAGTATTGCTGATAGACCCAAGAAAGCGTAACTACCAGTAATAATGGCAACGTGAATTTGTAACCAATATGATTTTAATACGGGTTCTAAATCTGTCATTTGAGGATTCATATTATTCATTCCTGCTACAAACAACATTAACCAAGCTAATATACCAGTGGCACCAATAACAATTTTTGATTGTTTTGAAAATATTAACCCAGCTAAAATAGCAACGGATCCAATAAAAATAATAGCTTCATAGCCATTACTCCAAGGTGCGTGACCTGATAAGTACCATCTTAAGGCCAGTCCAAGAATGTGAGCGACATATAAAACAAAAAATATTGATACTCCAATTCTCATTGGCCATTTTAGTGATAATTTTGGTTTGAAAATTTGAATGAATTGCAAAATCAATAATATTAAACCAAAACCTAAATAATAATTAGCTAATTTAGCAAAGACATCAATTTCATTATAGATAATTTCCCATTCCACTTTCTCTTTTGATGGTAGTACATTTTTAGCCGCTGCACCATCTTGATATTTTACAATCATAGTTAATACATTATTTGCTTCTGTCCAATCTCCAGAGGCTGTTGAGTTATTAACGGCTTGAATATACCAAGATGTTATTCCACTCACAAATGTACTATCTCCACCAGTTAAAGCGGATAAATCACTTGCTGGTGCGTACCAGACATTAGATGGATCATTTTTTATAGGGAAAATCTTCAAATAATATCCCATAACAACACCACGCATAATGTTAAAACGTTCATCAGTTTTAATGATGTTTTTTTCAAATACACTTCTACGACTTGCATCTTTGGAAAGAGCAATGTCCATATTTTTTGCTAATTTGTAGCGACCATCTTTTGAGTAAAAATCACTCATTTTAGCTCTGTGATTCTCAACTTCACCAATTAAATTTTCAGTAGAATCACCAGTCACATATATGAAAGGTTGATTAAACCAATATTTAAAATTTGTGTGAAGTCCAATAAAAACTTGAGTAGGCGTTAAATCATTATAAGTGGTTTGCCTATTTACTTTCTTTAAGAAATTCAATGCAAACGTATGGATAGGTGTATATCTGTTGTCAAATGTATTTTGAAGACTTAGTTTACTAAATTGCTCAGCATGAGCTAAATCAACAGGAGTAAACGTTTTAGTCTGTTCTATATTTTTATGTTCTGAATGGTTTTGACCAAATGATAAGCCAGAGATACTTAATCCTATAACTAAAATTATTGTTTTCAAATTTTCTCTTTTTAGTCTTGTGGAGTTTGATTTTTTTAATAAAAATCTAAATCTAGATCCTTTTGTGAATATGCCTAAAAAGAACCCCAACATCATTAAACCATATCCCCAATAGGTAATCCATGTTCCCCACCAATCGTGATTTACTGATAAAACTGTACTTTCCATTTCACCTTCAATATTATAAGAAGATTGGAAAAATCGGTAGCCTTTATAATCTAAAACATTATTCATGAAAATTCGGTGTTCTAAGTTAAAATCACCTTCCATAACAGTCACTTCACTGGCATAAGAAGATGGTCTGTCGGTTCCAGGATATTTCTCTAATTGAAAATCTCTTAAAAAGATAGAGAATGGTAAATCAACTATTTTTGACCCAAAGTTTAATCTGTAGTTTAAACCGTTAAATGAAAATTGTTTCACACTTGGAAAGATTCCTTTTCCACCAGTTAAATATACATCTTGTGTTTTATCTCCTTGCACAATGGATACTACCAATACATCTGATCCCATTGGAGAGTGTGTCGATTCAATTTTAGAAAGCTCTGCGTTTTCAAAAACTTGTTTAAACACAAATTGAATTCCACCAACTGTGTATAAACGCATAGGGTAGAAGGGCTGTAGACTGTCTCTAGAAATTACACCTTTTGTTCTATCCGACATTTGAAAAAATTCTAAATCATAAGGTGAAAAAACAAAGTAACCAGAATCTGTTTCCGTTATTTGTATTGCATCTGATTCGGTATTAGAATTAAATGATAATTTTAAGCCATTGTCAACAAAAATTTCTCCGTCTTTTAAATAGTTATCATTTCTACTAGATTCACCAACAGTGACAATATGTAAAAATTTAGAACCACTCTCCACCGTTTTTAGTGTGTCGAATGAAGTATGTTTTGGTAAGAATTTTTTATATTTAATTGTAATTGGTTCTGTAGTTCCAGGGAACTCAATTTCATGAGTGAAATCGTTATTAGTGTGCTCAGTTACTACCATTGGTACATCATAGGTGTACTGTTGGTCTTTGTCATCTACTTTGATTTGTAAGAATGTCTCAGCACTTAAAATGTAATTAACTGCTTTGTTTTCTGGAATAGACATCATACCTTCAAAACCAGTGTGTCTGGTAACAAATGAACCAATAACAATGATTAAAAATGAAGCATGAAAAATTAATGATCCAATTTTCTCTATCTTTTTAAGAAGTTGGTATCTAAGTATATTAGCAATAAGATTAATAAATAAAATAAATATGATCCATTCAAACCAAACCGCTTTGTAAATCATTTTTTGAGCAGTGGCTGTATCGTAATAAGTTTCAACTCCAGTTGCAATGGCAATTGATAAAAAGAAAAACAAGACCATTATAGACATTAATGGCATAGAAAATAACTGTTTTGTTAATTTCCCCTTGAAAAATGTATCTAGAAAAAATAAAGTTGAAATAAATATTCCTTTTATTACAATTTGACCCAGCATTGAAAAGTTAAATTTTATTTCAATTAATATCGTAAATGTAATTAATAATGATAAAATTAAAAAGCTTAATAATGAGTTGGTTGGGTTGCTTTTTTTAGATTGTGTCATGTCAATTTTGGTATGAAAAATTTAAAAAATAAATTTAATAATTGAGTACAAATTTAATGCTTATTTGGTTATAAACTACAAATCAATAAAATCTTAAAAGATTATTAACAAATTTAATAATGGTGTAAGTTTAAAATTGTAATGAAACTCTTAGTTATTAAGG
>Ga0209395_1003025_pt1 | contig 21256 bp, 12 predicted proteins | sample GOMGulsemesocosm_3_FD_184635 | JGI IMG/M metagenome (GOLD analysis project Ga0209395, IMG submission 184635) | Methane-oxidizing microbial communities from mesocosms in the Gulf of Mexico - GOM9D Gulf of Mexico (SPAdes) (version 2) | ecosystem: Environmental > Aquatic > Marine > Cold seeps... | reverse complement strand
TTGACAGAAACTGAACCTGTAATACCAGCATCTACACCAACACCAATAGTGAGACCGCCAATAATGTTGGTTACCCGAGTCTCATCAGCACCACGCAACAGAATACCCTGACCTGCATTCGCTCCAGTATTATCGGTATTGATATCTGCATTGTTACCCAGTGTCGCTTTGGTTTCTCCTTTGAGTACAGCCACACCCACTGAACCAGCTATACCAACATTAGTACCACCACCATCCTGCGCGCCACTATCACCACCACTATTGTCCTGGCCAAGCGAACCTGAAGCTGCAATCGCCAGTAATGTCACATCTTCAAAACTAGTTGCAGTAACGGCCAGGCCTCGGACAGATTCCGAGCCTTGGTCACCATTACTATCAAAGATACCATCATATGCTGAAACCGCAGTTCCATTTCCACGTGCAGTTACATTTGTTTCATCACCAATTGCAGCACGAGTCTCGTCAATATCAACTATCACACCGACTGAAATGCCCACCGCAGAGCCACTCAATGATATACCTAGCGAACCCGCATAGCTTTCAATTTCTGTACTACTATCGGCTGACACAACAACACTACCGTCAGCATCTACTATTACACTACCTGCTTCAGCCACCAGTGCAGCTGGGTCACGACCAAGAATTGCTCTTGTATTAGTCAGGTTAACCAGAATATTTGCACCACCAGCTCCTGAGGTACTATCTCCCGCTCCAATATTTACCGTAAGCTGGAAAAAATCCTCGGAACTATCTGATTCGACAATCAGGTTTCCTCCAACATCTATGGTAGTTGGAAACAGTTCATCATCAGAAGCGATAATTAGCGCTTCAGTTGTTTTAGTAACCACGGTAACATCAAGCCCAATACCAACACCTGTGCCATCTTTGCTAAGCGCCAATGCGCCCGCGAAATCAATAATTTTAGTATCATCAAGCGCACGTACTGATATATCCCCCCCTGTAACAATATTAGCTCCTGCACCTATCGAAGCACGTGTAACCGGAGTAAAAACATTAATCGCAGCAGAGCCCGCACCAGCATCACCACCAGAACCAATTGAAGCACCAGCAACTAACGTGGTCACATCAATACCGGTTTCATTAAGGACAGGCACTATAATTTCCATGGGGGTAATTGAAGCATCAGCAAGTACTGAAACACTCCCCATTACTGTCATGTCTACACCTGCACCAATACCTGCATTGCTTGTACTGTCAACAATATTAACGCCTATCGCAGCACCCACTGAAGTACCGCTATCACTGAGTGTTAACGCACCTCCCCCCGCGATATTTTGTAAACCTATGTCTTGCCGAGCAATCACATTTGCATCAGCTGTTAAAATAACTGTTGCTTCATCTGCAATATGTGCATCCGTATTGGCAATAATGACATTAACACCTGCAGCACCAGCTATAGCCGTATTATCATTTTCACCTTTCTGGGTGGAGCCACTGCCTGAAAGAGCCAGCACTTTGAAGCCATTAACTTCACCGGTGGAATTACCAGACTCAACCAACACAGAGTTAGCTGTTGTGGTTCCATTTCCCAGCGTTGCGCTTGAATCCATTAAACCAACATTAATAGCTACAGCAGCACCAACCGTGGTTTTAGCATCATCAGCAAAAGCGATGGCAATCGCCTGAGTTTCTGCATCCGCATCATTTAGCGCTTTCACAATAAGATCGCCGCCAGCATCAATTGTAATACCGTCGGCTATAGTTGCTGTGACTTCAGGTTTAAGAACTGTTGCTGCTATGGCAGCTGCAACTCGTACTGTCCCTCCCTGAGTATCGTTGCTTGCTTGTTGTCCCGTGCCGCCTTGTGCTCCTGGATTAGAGGTCTGACTCGAAGCGGTGCTGTTACCAGAGGCGACTTGTCCTGCTGGATCTGGTGATGAAACACTGGTACCAGCTGTCGAATTAGCATGATCAGTCTGAGTTTGAGTTTCATCATTTGCAGAATTTCCGCCATCAGACTCGCTTTTAGAACCTTCAGAACTACCCGTGGAAACCGTTTTGGCATTAATTTCTGAAACAGCTTCAACTTTTACATCACCTGCAGTCGCGCCAGCTGATGAAATGTCGCGTGCTAACAGAGCCGAGGTATCATCTTCAACCCAGCCCATAGCAAGAGCCACACCAACACCTGTTTCACCACCTTTGGTATCGGCATCCGCTTCTGTAGACTGTTCCTGTTTAGACGATGCTGTAATAGCCACATCACCTGAACTTTCCAGTGAAGAACCTGCCGCAACGATAACATCGGTATTGTTGTTCGCTACTGATAGTGCTACAGCACCAGCAACCGCTGTACCGCCATTGGATTTAACACCTGCTTGAGCACGTGTCACCATGGCATGGTCTGAATTTGCACTGACTGTAACATCGTCGGCAGCGGCAATAATTGCACCACTTTCAATAGCTGCATTAGTATTATGTGCAGCTACACCAATTGCAAAAGATAACCCCAGACCTACAGACTTACCAGATGTTGTAGTGTTAGGTAGAGCTCGAGTTAAAGTATAAGTATTCGTTTCTGCTCCAACGGTTACAACACCAATGTCCGTATCGACATCCTTAGTACCATCCTGAGCAATAATAATAGCACCTTCGCCCAGTTTACTGCTGGTATCACCATTAGCAACATTGACAGCAACCGAACCTGCAAGACCAATATCTCCACCACCGGCACCAGACTTGGCTGTTGCCTCTGCTGAATGAGTATTTTCGCTGAAGCTGTGAGCATCGCCATTTCCAACAGTTCCCGTAGAAGTCAACTCAATTGCTTCACCTTTAAGTGCTTTCTCGCGATCTTCGGCGAATTTTAGTTTGCCGTCACCTTCGGCAATAACAAAATAGATTACTCCATTGCTCAACCCAGCTATATCTGTATTTGTTCCACCACCATTAGAATAGACAATTGCATCGCCCGTAATCAGGCCTTCTTGATTAGTTAAATTGACTTCGAAGCGCTTGTTATCTGGATCAAAAGTAATATCATCATGACCAGTACGAACTAACTTATGTGTATCACCTGTCCCTTGGCTAGTTAAATAAATTGCTGTACCTGCTTCGGCATTAACTTGACTAGTTGCTAATTTTATAAGACCGTTGTCACCCTTTATAACGTAGTACTTGGTAATACCGCTGTCATCTGTCAGCCCACCAATACTGGTATCACCTCCGTTGTCGTAGGTGACCTCCTCTCCTGTTGCAAGTTCATCCTGTTCACCTACAAAAATTGTGTCGTCAGCTATAACTACAGTATCCAGTTCCTCTACTTCAATATCGACTTTATGCTCAGCCATATTGGCCTCAACAGTGACTCCATCTGCTGTGACCGTAGCATAATTAATCAGTGCATTGTTTTTGCTATCTGATGCATTAACCGCCACAGCAGCCCCAATGCTTGTACCACCATCTGACGTCACTGCACTGCCATCAGCATTTGCTGCTGCATTATGATTAGCACTACTGCGTACAACAACATCACCCTGAGCGGTAACAGTAATAGCGTTTCCCGATTCACCTCCTAAGTAAGCAGTTGAAACCACATCCTGAGCTATATTTATCGCAATAGCAGCTGCTACACTGGTAGGCCCAGAGGAAGTGTCACTATTTGGTGCAGCTGATGAACCCGTTCCGCCAGTTCCACTGCTGGTGCTTCGACTGTTTGCGGCATCAACCTGAGCATTGCTTTGATCTTGTACTCCCGTATCATCTGCTGTGTTATCGGTACCATCATCTTCTTCGGCACCTTTAGAGCTTGCTTTGGCATTTGCTTTGCCCGCATTACGAGAAGTAGAGGTAACCAAAACGCCCCCCCCAACAGTTACACTACGTCCTAAAAATGCCAATAGAGCATCTTCATTAATTGTTAGAGCCAGGCTGGCCCCCAGCGCAGTATCCGATGCTTTGGTCTCACCTTCGGCGATTGAAATTGTATTATTGTTTTGTTCAGCAGTAACCGCAAGGTCACCACTCATACTTAGTAAATCACCCGCCAATAATTCAGATACTGTATTATTTTTTGCAACCGCAATTGCAACCACAGGCGTTATTGCCGTACCGCCTTCAGCACCTCCTTTTGCAGTGGTCGATGTCTGGTGTTCGGCTGTTGCTGTGATAGTGACATTGTTGCCATTGATAAAATGTCCACCACTTTCCACTGCTGCACGCGTATGGCTATCACTAATACCTATTGCAAACGAAGCGCCTACACCAAGATCTGTCGATGTGCTTCCACTTCCGGCTGGTATCGCATCAGTCACGACATTAGTTTTAGAGCTTGCCTCCAAAATTAAGTTAGTGCCATTAAGATTAAACGTGGCTCCAGTTTTGACTAGTGCTTCAACCGTTGCAGTGACCACATTAATGGCTATTGATCCAGCAATACCTGTCTTAGTACTGTCACCCACACCAGATTTCGCGAGTACTTTATAAGCATTGTCCGTTTCTAGTGTTGCATTCAGTGTGATATTCGTTGCTGTTAAATCACCTGCTCCCCCAAGCCACGCGGTTGCTCTTGGATCAATCAAGCCAAATGCCACAGCGACACCGACACCAGTACCACCACTGCCTGTATTAGTAGCATCAGCCGTTGAAGTGACATTATCCGTAGCGACAGCATCTACCGCTATATCACCAGCTGAAATCACCGTACCGGAAGTATCAAGGTAAGCCTCAGTTACTGGACGGTAATCGGTAACAACAACTGCACCAGCAAAACTGACTGAACCCTCAGAAGTTGAAGCTTGATCTGCATTATTTCCATCTTGGTTAGGATCGTCCAGACGCTCTTCAGACTGGTTACTCCCGCCTCCACTGTCAGCACCAGAGGCTGTTGATGTTGATGTGGTTGCAACTTCACTAAGTAAAGATGCTCCAATAGAAATGTTATTAGCTGTATTACCACTGTTTGCAACAATACTGGAACTGCCAGTTACATATGCAGTGGTTTTAGCTTGTACTTCAGTCACTGCCAATGTTGCACCAGCTGTACCTGCAGAGCCATCTGCGGTGCTGGCAATATCAAATTCTGTTGAAGCATCCAGAACAACGTCACCCGATACTGAAAGTATACTGGCTCCCTGTACCGCTGTTTCAGCTTCGCTATCTAAAACAACAACGGTAACGGCTGCATCTGAGCTTGTATCTGTATCTGTACCATCAGCATCATCTTCAAAGGCTACAGTCACCATCACATTTGCATCAGCATCAAGATTGGCAGCTGTCAGAGTCGTTCCATCAAGTGTCACTTTTGCACTAGGCATAACTATTAGAAGACTTGCATCCACAGTACTACCCAACGATGAAGGCGATGCAGAAATATTCACACTCGCTGTAGCTGAGAGTACGACGTTACCCGTCGCGTTAACCGTTCCCCCAGTCAAATTTATCTCTGCCTCAGGCAAGGCTACAAACAAGCCATCAAATAAACCGCCAAGTTTTCCGTTAGGAACAATAACACCGTCATCTTCGTCAAGCGCAGTCAGTGTTACATTGGTAGCTGTAATCGTAGAGGAAACAGTAATTTTCTCAGCATTAACCTCTAAATCAGCTAACGATACAGTGCCAGCAAATATCACATGGTCTTTGCCATCATCACCATTAATTGTTAAATTTGCACTACCAATATCAAGGTTATTGACTGTCAGTTCATCTCTGGAAACAAAGGGGATCTCAGTACCTAAATCCTCGCTGTGGCCCATATTAATAGTTAGACTGGTGAGACCTATGGTAGTGAATGTTACGTCCTCAAAAGTATTAGGAAACTCTGCAGGTGCTGTATTCTCAATTTTGACAGTAGTAGCCGTTTCTGAAAAAAGTGTGGCTGTATCAGATGACCCGCTAAGATCAATGACTCTATTGGCTACACTCATATTGTCGATTATGGGTTCTAGCCCCTCATAGCTTATAACATCCCCATCACGATCTATAGTCCCTGAATGGGCGTCAAAAGCGACATAAATGACATTATCATAAGTACCGCCAGTAATTTCCAGACTATCAAATCCATCGTCATTACCATCAATTACACCGCTAAGAGAACCCGATTCATTAAAGACAAAAGTATCTTCGTTATCGACCTGCCCTCTGAGATTTTCAATATCTAAAAATGTCCAGCCTTCTACATCACCTGAGTCTGAACCGCTTATATTCCAAAGTGTATTGGTAACCAAACCATACAAACTATCTGTTGCATTTAAACTACCAACTAAATGATCAATATTGCTAAAAGAGTCGACACCAGTTGCTGATGCCGTTGCTAAATCAATCGCAATTTCACTACTATAATTTGAATAATCCAGTGTATTGTTACCTAATCCTCCATCAATGTTACCTGTTAGCTCGGCATTGGCAGAAAAAGAGAAAAAGTCGTTACCCAATGCTCCAGTAACATTCTCAATACCTAAAAAAGTCTGATCGTTTAGACTACCAGTATTATCGCCATCAAATAGCCAGGTGTTTTCAATTGAATTGTCAGCAGTTAAATTATCTTCACCCAAGCCACCGTCAATTGAAAAACCTTTACCCCAATCTTCCAAGGTAAAAGTATTAGTAGCATCACCACCAGATAGATCTAGTGATTCAAAACCTGTGTGCGTATATAAGTTTGAACCGACCAATAATGAAGATTCGCCAAATTTAAAATCACTGTCATTCGCAGCTAAAAGCACATCATCACCCGAACCCAGAAAATTAACGTCTAATCCCGTGCTAAGTGAAGCAATATCAAGCGTGAGTGTATCTGCTCCGTCTGTACCTTGAATAGTCAAACCATCAATAGCGGCTATACTATCTACTGAAGAGACAACAAAATTATCTTGGTTTAAAAGTTGAAATTGATCAGTAAGTTGATCCTGAACTAGAGTGAGTTCAGTGGTTATCGCTGTTCCGTACGATAAATCAGCAGATAAAAGAATGCGAGGTTCGAGTGCCTCGAACAACATCTTGCTTTGTATTGGAGGTGCAAATCGTTTTTTGAAAAAAGTCTGAGAAAAAAATGACCGTGCTTTTTTCCATGCTGGTAATTTGTTTGTATTTATAAATGCTGTTGCTGAACGTTTGAATGGATATGCCATGACATATTCCCCTGACTAAACATCAAAAGCAATCTTTGATGTAAATTATCAATAAATCATTCGTGCAACTCGGCTATCTATTTATAATTGGATATCTATTATAAATAGATCCTAAGCTTTCCGTTACCAGTTCAAGTTACTGGCTTGGCTTTTCGAACACCTTCATACCATTTATTAGTAATAGTTTTAGGTAAATTTAAGAACACAAAAACTAAACAATAAAAAAACGAAACTTACTTTCATCATGCGCCTGTTAAAAATAAATTTCAACTGTTTTTAACAAAAATAATCAGTCTATACTTTAGAGTATCCACCGATACAAATTTTATAAGCTTTGATTTTTCGATAGCAAGCCTTTGAAACAGTTGCATAGCAAACTACGCAACCGTTTCAGTATCGCTGCTATCAACAAAAAATCAGCAGTTAGAAACCTGCAATTGTGACCGCATTAGCTGACAAGCAACAATGCTTTTCTGATCTGCTTTAAAGAAGCACAGATCAAATCCAATTATTTGCAGCTTGCTAAAACAGTCGATAGCTTCCAAGAAGACCAGCGCAATAAAATAACGATTACTTCTCACTCCATAAAAGATAGCGACAGTTTTTCTGGTCAGGAATTAAAGGATTTGTATAAAATCGAAATTGAGTGGCTGTTTGCCTATTTCTGTAGTGTCACTAATGACTTGCAGGATTAATGGAACAATCCACAAAATCACTTCTGAACTGAATGTTCATCGCAATACAATTTTCCCACTTTTTTAACGAGGATAAAGCAAGATAGGCCTACCATGCGCAAAATGTTAATGCATACTCAGCGAGGTTGAAATCATGGTTACCAAACATAGATATCTACATGAAGAATAAAGCAGTGTAGATATCTATCTGTGACTGAGGGCTGGCAAATACCAAAAAATTAATGTAAACCTTTTTTCGATTCTTTGCTGTCTTCATTAGCAGTTTCTTCTGCATTTGAATCCGCATCACCTTCAGGTACTTTTGCAATCATTGCATTAAAGTTTCTCATTGACTGTAAATGAAGATAAATCAACTCTAATTCATCTGTTTTTGCTAACGCACCTAACTGTTCACTTGTCAGTGCTTTTAATTTTTCACGATTAACGGCCTGAAACCCGCCCAGGTTCATTTTTTTACCAGATGGTAAAGTGATTTGTGCTTGCATGGGTTCCAGTAAATCAAGCTCTTTTAATTTTTTACAAAATACCTGAGTACGATTAAATTGACCTTGATACTCACTAGAAAAGTTTAAAACACTTTTCAAATACTGTGTTTGCTCTCCATCCGAATCAAATAATCTTTCACCTTTTCCATCTTGATTACAGCCAGAAAACTCTTCGTCTATACATAGGGTAAATTGTTTGGCATCACTACTACCCGAAAAAACAAAGGGATAACGTCGTAAAAATGCTGGAATATATTTACTATTCCATTGCCCGTCTTCGGTTAAATATAAATTTTCCTGATCGCGAACACCTAATAGTACGGCAGGCATAACCGTATCTTCGTTACCTGCAAAAATTATACTGTAATCAGCGGCTGCATTAGGGAATTCTATGGCTGTTAACGGAACAGAATTGATTTTTTTTGCAAAATCATAATTATTCCCCGCCTTAACAGACCAGTCACTATGTTTCTTTTTATTGACGGGTTCAGCACGTTCATAAATAAGTAATTGAGTAGTCATTGATTTTCCTCTGTTTTTATTTAAAGAATATTTGATTGCTCTCACGTATACAATAGGGACAAGACAATTTCTTACAAAGAAATCACCTACAGTTGCAACTAATACAACTGAATGAAGCTTCAAAACTCTAAAACATTAATTTTTTAGAGTTTTGATTATAATAACCGAGATAAAAAATTATGTATTATTTTTTTGTGTTCCGATTCTAATCAGTCAATACTGTTTAAAACCCACGTTTACCCAAACTTTTTCTGATTGATACCTTTTTACCTCTTAATAAATATACTCTTCTTGCATCGACACCCACTGCAAAATAAGGACAGCCACAAGGTATTGCCCCTACAAAAACAGATGTAATACCAAATCGTCAATTGTGTAGGATCACTAATCTGACAATGCCTTATAATTTTCTGTTATTAATTTTCTGTTATTAATTTTCTGTTATTAATTTTTATTATTAATGTTGCTTATAGTATTTATTGTAAAATACAAATAACAAATTCAATTTATTTAAAATATAGGCTAATTACTAAATGGAAATCTCTTCTGATATATCTGCTGAAATCAAACAACTGATTGAACAAGCAATTGTCAACTCTCAAGTTGAAGTACTTTGCGGTGGGAATAGACACTATACTTTAACCGTTACTTCAAATACATTTGATGGGCTTAGCCAAGTAAAACAGCATCAACTGGTATATGCCGCTATTAAAGACTTAATGGCTGGCAACGATGCTCCTATACATGCGATAGACCAGATGCATATAAAAACAAGTTAGGGCTTTTAAGTGATACTTCGTATACTAGCTATACGAAGTATCAATAAACTCTTGTTGATACCATGCTATATGGAAATTAACATGACTGCTTTCAACATCCCTTCAAAACTTAAAACCTCTTTACTTTTTGTTGCCATATTAATATCAATATACGCAATCATAGGTTTTTCTATATTGCCAGCTGTTCTATCCAGCAAAATCCCCAGTCTAGCTCAAAAACAGTTACAGAGAAATGTTTCAGTAAAGCAGATAAAATTTAACCCTTTTTCTATAGAGCTTTCTATTGATGGCCTACAAATAGATGAACTAGATAGTAGTGCATTTGTTAAATTTGATCGATTTTATCTCAACCTTGCTGTATTAGACTCAATTTCCAAACTATCCTTAAAAATTGATCAAATATTACTTCAAGCACCTTATATTTCAGTTACACGTGATAAAAAAGCTAATTTTAATTTTTTTGATTTAATCCCAGCTGAAGAACAAAATGAACAGGATAATAAGGAATCGTCAGATGAAATATTTCCCGTTACTATCGGGCAACTATCAATATCAGAAGGAAAAATAAGCTGGACTGATAATATTAAGTCTCAGGGTCAGCAAGAAGATATTTATCCCTTAAATTTAGAAATAAAAAATTTCACAACGATTGTTGATAAAGAATCAGGCCTAGGCTTCTCATTAAAATTTGCTTCTGGCGGGTACTTTGATTGGCGAGGTAATATAAAGCTTAACCCTTTTGAATCTAAAGGACATATAGAGCTTAATAAATTAGATTTTCATAGAGTTTGGGAGCTTTTCTTAGAAGACTCAGTAAACTTTACTATTTTAAAAGGTACTGAATTAATTAAAGCTGATTATCAGTTTAGTAGTACAAAAAAATCAACTCAATTGCTGATTAACAATGCTGATGTATCTCTTATTGATTTTCAATTAGCTGAAAAGGGGCGTAAAGATTCACTCATCAATATTCCAAATTTTACAATTTCTGGTATTGCTGTTGATTTATTGCGACAGAGCATTGAGGTTAATAAAATTTCATCAAAAGATGCTCGCTTTAAAGCTTGGCTAAATCCAGATGGTACAATTAATTATCAGTCACTTTTTTCAACAAATACCGATACAACACCCAACAATACACCAGCTCCCATCGATAATAATTCCAAACCTTGGAATGTACTAGTTAAGCAGTTTGATCTGAATAATTTTGCTTTTAACTTTATAGATAAAACATTTTCTCCAGCAATCCCTATCAACTTAAGTTCAATTCATATAAGTTCAGCACAGTTATCAACAAAAAAAGGGGCATCACTCCCTTTTAATCTAGCATTTAACTTTAATAAAACGGGCCATTTATCTGCTAAAGGTAATGCTATTCTTGAGCCTCTTGAAAGTAACCTTGCCTTGGATATTAGCAATATCGAACTAAAAGACTTTCAACGCTATGTCAGTCAATTTGCCAAGCTTGATATTATTTCAGGACTCTTTAATTTAAATGCAAATATTAGCTTACAACAGAAAAAAGAACAGCCCTTAGCTGTTACTTTTAAGGGCAATAGCCATATAGATAAGTTTGCAACTCGTGACCAAATTTTGAATAAAGATTTTGTTAAATGGAATAAACTAACTCTAAATGAAATTGATATAGATGTAGCTAAAAATAAATATATTATAAATGCTATTGAACTTGAGCAGCCCTATGCACGTGTAATAATCAAAAAAGACAAAACCAATAATATTAGTGATATTGTTATTGATAGTAGCAAAGAAGAAAAACTTGCTACCAATGAAAAATCAGCAGAAAAGAACTTACAACCTATCTTCAAAATCAATCGTTTTGTAATGTCAGATGGAATATCTGACTTTTCAGACAAATCACTGATACTGCCATTTTCAGCACACATCAATCATTTAAAAGGCTCAGTAAAAGGTATTTCCTCGAATAAAAATGCCAATATAAAAATTGATTTAGATGGTCGAATTGCTAATTATGCCCCTGTAACAATAAAAGGCAGCATAATACCCACTAAAGGTAATTCTGACTTTAAAGTCGCCTTTAATAGTATGCCATTACCTCTAATCACACCTTATATGGTTGAGTTTGCGGGTCGTAAAATTGAAAAGGGCAATGTAACCTTAAAATTTCAATACAAAATTCGTAATAACAAACTTAATGCCTCAAATAGTTTATTAATTGATCAATTACTCTTAGGTGAAAAAGTAGACAACCCGAAAGCTATCTCCTTACCACTTGATTTAGCCATTGCATTATTACAAGATAATGATGGAAAAATAGCTTTAAATGTACCTATAGTAGGAGACCTTGATAATCCTAAATTCAGTGTTGCAGGTATAGTTTTTGACTCATTAGTTAACGTTTTAACTAAAATTATAAGCTCTCCATTTAATGCAATCGCTTCATTATTTAGTAGTGATAAAGATATCAGTAAAATTACTTTTTCAGCTGGTAAAGCAGAGCTTGATGAGGAACAGCTCAAAAAACTGGATGAATTAAGTAATGCTCTAACTAAACGCCCAGCACTAAATCTAGAAATTGAAGGAACTTCTTTTTCAGCGAAAGATTGGCCTCTAATGCAAACCATGGCATTAGACAAACAAATCTTAGAATTACGTATTGATGAATTAACTGAAGAAAAAAGTAAAAAAGAATTACCAAAAAAACTAGCACATACAGATAAAGAATATCAGCGCCTATTAGCCAACCTTTTTATACAAAAGCTTCCAAATTTAGCTGATAAATCTTTATTTGGTACACCTAGATTAATAGAGCCACAACTAGGTGATTTTTATACAGTTGCACAAGAGAAATTGGCAGAATTAATTCCACCTGATAATTATGCCTTACAATATTTAGCAGCTTCACGAGCAAAGATAATAGCCACACATTTAACAAACAATAAAATTGAAATAGATAGAATTTTTTTACTTGGTGTAAAAGTTGATGAGGAAAATCCAGATAATTTAATCTCGTCAAACTTAAACCTAATAGTGGATTAGCTTATGACCAACTTTTCTCTAGGATAAATATATAAAATTACTTTTTTCTACGACTTAAAAACTTATCAAGCTGATTAGCAAAAGCCTGTCTATCAGCTTGACTCAATGCCGAAGGACCCCCTGTTTCTAAACCACTAGATCGCAGTGTGTCCATAAAATCACGCATATTAAGGGTTTCTTTAATATTCTGAGTCGTATATAACTCCCCTCTATGATTTAAAGCAACAGCTCCCTTTTCTATAACTTCAGCAGCTAAAGGGATATCTCCCGTAATAACTAAGTCACTTGCTTCAACTCTTAATACAATTTCATTGTCAGCTACATCAAAGCCTTTTGCGACTTGAATAAACTTAAGATGTTTTGAAGGAGATATTCTAATAAATTGGTTAGCCACAAAAGTTGTTAAAACTTCTGTTCTTTCAGCGGCTCGACATAATATATCTTTATTTACAACAGGACATGCATCAGCATCAACCCAAATTTTCATAACTTAATCTAATGTTTTATTGTTAATGATTTTAATTACTATTGGCTTAGCTTCTTTTAGTCGCCACATAAAGATCAATAACAAACTCCCCAAAAATAACAAACCAAGCTGTAAATGCAATCTTCCGTGTAATATACCAATAGAAACTGCAAACGTTACAACAATTAAAATCATTGCTTTAATTTTTGAGGTACGCGCAATTGACCTGTTTTCTTCCCATTGCTGTAAATCACGCCCAAACCATCGATTATTAAGTAAGATCTTATGAAACCTGGGAGAACTATTAGCAAAACAAGCAAGTGCAAGCAGTAGAAATGGAGTCGTTGGTAAAATAGGTAATATTGCCCCTATCACACCAAATATCACAAACATTACGCCCAACACAATTAATACATATTTTTTAATTTTTTTACGCATCACTATTAAATACTAATTTTTTATAGCCAATATTATACCAAGCTTCTCGACAAAAAAATAAAGCTAAACATCTAAATTATTTTTCTTAAAACAACCAAGACAAATATCGTAGGTATATGTTACTTAAGTATTTATTAACTCTATAGATAGTAAGCTAATGACATATTTATTATCACTATAAATTAATAATAAACTTAGAAAAAATAAACTATACTCAAACGAACTGTAATTATAATTTTGTAATCAAAAAATGACAGCGAAAATAGATGTTTTCCCGTGGAATAAAAATTTTGATACTGGTATATCTGAAATAGATGAACAACATAAAGTACTTGTTAGTTTAATCAATCAACTTGCTTCCCATCTAGGTAATGACTCTGAGCTAAGTTTATTAGACCAAACTTTTGAAAGGTTAGCTGAGTATGCCATTTATCATTTTCAGTCAGAAGAACGTATTTGGGAAAAGTATTTTCCTACAGATTCTAGCCTAAAGGGCCATAAACAAACGCATGCAAATTTTATAGAAGCTGTTCAAGATTTAAAGAAAGAAGAAAATGTTAAACCTATTAATGAAGTAATTGAAGATGTACTTTCTTTTCTTACTCATTGGTTAGCTCACCATATTCTAGATAATGATATGCGAATGAGCAAAATCATTTTTTTTATGAAATCAGGTTTATCTCTTGAAAGTGCACAACAACAAGCGGATAAAGAAATGTCTGGTGTGATGAGTACAATGCTAAATACTACGCTAGCAATGTACGATCACTTATGTTCACGTACACTTGACTTAAATAAAGAAATTACTGAACGAAAAAAAGTGGAAAAACAACTACTACTAGCTTCAAGTGTTTTTGAAAATACTTTAGATGGCATTTGTATTACCGATACAAATAACCAAATTGTTAGTACCAACCCTTCTTTTCACCATATAACGGGCTATAGTGCTGACGATGTTATTGGTAAAAACCCAAATATTCTAAGTTCTGGTAAGCAAGATGCTGCATTTTATAAAAAAATGTGGAAAACAATTGGCGAAAAAGGTTTTTGGCAAGGTGAAATATGGAACCGAAAAAAAGATGGTGAGATTTACCCTGAATTACTCACAATCTCACCTATTGTAGATAAAAATAGAAAGATTACGCACTACATTGGATTATTTAGAGATATTACAATAACTAAAAAACAACAAGAAAAACTTGAGTTAATGGCTCATTTTGATGTTTTAACTCAATTGCCTAACAGAATTTTGCTTGCTGACCGTTTTACTAGAGCAATTGCGCATAGTAAAAGATCAGATACTCAACTAGCAGTTTGTTTTCTTGATCTCGATGATTTTAAACCTGTTAATGATACTTATGGACATGAAGTTGGTGATAAATTACTCATCGAGGTTGCCGAAAGAATTGGCCTTAATTTAAGAGAAGAAGACACTGTTTCTCGTCATGGTGGTGATGAATTTGTACTTTTATTAGGTGATATAGAATCCTTTACCCAATGTGCACAAATGCTAGATCGTCTCATTCACTTTCTTGGTCAACCCTATCTAATTGATGCTCATTCAATAGTTATTAGCGCTTCTATTGGTGTTACTTTATACCCCAATGATAACAGTGATTTAGATACCTTGATGAGACATTCAGACCAAGCAATGTATCAAGCAAAGTTAGCAGGTAGAAACCAGTACTATTTATTTAATACTGAACAAGATCAATTGGTTATTCAAAAAAACATTCAACTACAAGAAATTGAAAAAGCTATATCTAATAATGAATTGGAATTATATTATCAACCTAAAGTTGATATGAAAACGGGTAAAGTTTTTGGTGCAGAAGCTTTAATTCGTTGGATTCACCCAGAAAAAGGTCTTATCCCCCCTTTAAAGTTTTTACCAATAATTGAAGCAACAGCTTTAGAAATTTCACTTGGAAACTGGGTTATTAATGAAGCCTTAAAACAGCTTAAACACTGGAAAGGTCAAGGGCTTGAATTAGAAGTTAGTGTTAATGTTTCATCATTTCATCTTCAGTCATCAACATTTGTTACGGACTTAGAATCATCACTTGCTCTGTACCCAACTGTAGATTCAAAATATTTACAACTTGAAATACTTGAAAGTAGTGCCCTAGGTGACCTTCAATCGATTGGTGACTGTATCCAATCATGTATTGATATCTTGGGTGTAAATATTGCTCTAGATGATTTTGGCACAGGCTATTCTTCTTTAACCCATTTAAGTCATTTAGCTGCCAAAACTATAAAAATTGATCAAACCTTTGTTAGAGATTTATTGGATGATCCTGATGATCATGCCATTATTGATGGTGTCATTGGATTGGCTAATTCCTTTAATCGTTTCGTTATAGCAGAAGGCGTTGAAACAACAGAACATGGTTTAATGTTACTTTTAATGGGTTGTAATAAAGTTCAAGGCTATGGAATAGCTAAACCAATGCCTGCTGCTATTTTCCCAAAATGGTTAAAAAATTACCAACCAAATGAGGAGTGGGTTTTGTGTGCAAATAACACTATCTCTTTGAAAGAAAAAAAGATCAAATTATTAAAATTAACTCTTAATCAATGGCAACGAATTTTTAAGAACAATATACAAATGACAGAGACTGAATCAAAATCTTGGCCAATATCTAAGCGTACCAAATGTCATTCTGGCATTTGGTTAAGACGAGTAGAACAAGAACAATTATTTGATAATGACTGGCTTATAAAACTTGATGAATCACACAACTTAATGCACAACATTGCAGATAATGTATTTGATTTATATCAACAAGGAAAATTAGATGCTGCTAGAACTAATCTAAAAAATATTGATTTAGCTTTTAAAAATATAAATATCCTTTTAAATCACTATCAATAAAATAGAGGAAAGTTCATCACTTTAGCTATTTACTTCATCAGGTTGTTTTTTTAATGCTGATGCTAATACTAACAAAGCCCAACCTCTAAAACTAACATCGACACTCAATGAAAAAGCCAAGAACCATGCAGCGGATGTTGGCCAATCAACCCATATCAACATGCCTAATATAATAGAAATAATACCCGTTATTCTATTTGATAGCGGGTTGGGAACTTTAGCGACAGATAAAATCACATTTCGATATATTCCCTGAGTCACCATATAACCGACAATTAATAAGTGCAAGTCTTCTGGAATACCATTCACAGCAAAAAGTACTAATAGTCCTACGACAATATCAAGTATCCCACCCTGCATATTAACTAAAAAACCTTGGGCAGTTACCGTATAAAGCGCATCAATGCATCTTAATAGCCCTACAACAGTAACCACGACACCAATTACAGGTAGCCATGAAAAATTCTCACCCAGCATATACACATTAGGTGCAACAATACATAAAGTTGCAACCGTACCACCTACTAGAATCATCATGACTCCTCGGATTTTGTACCAAACGGGGTTGGATGTGAATTGTTTTAACTCTATAAATTTTGATTCTGTCATTATCTTAACTATTATTTTCTATGAAAAATGTAGTAATTCACCCTGTTTATCAAAGGCTAAATACTTTGATAAATCACCACCACTTTGAACAGTTTGCACCATCATTTTAAGAGGTTCTTCCGCTTGTGCAGCGGTAGGAGGTATTCCATTAACGCCACCAAGACAAGCAATTAAAACGATACTCCACTGTTGATCCATCTGTTTGGACTCTTCAACTAAATCGGCAAAATCTGTTAATTCTGCCAAATCTTTGTCCACACACATAATTGCTTGCAGTTCACCACCCTGCCCAGATTGAAAGCTTTCTTTATCAGCATCATTGTGGTCATCAGGCAAAGCAGCTTGTAGAAATACAAACAAAAATCTTTGAGGGTCATCCTGTAACCTGCCAACAGTTAATAGGCTCTTATAATCAGTTATATCAATCATGCTTTATTGTTAGTTTCTATTATTAATTGTTCAATTGATTCAACAGCCAGCTTGGCTGCATCATATTTTGCAAAGTCAGTTTGTAATATCTTTGCTTTTTGTTTAAATCTAGTATTATTCAACAGTTCATTTACCGCCTTTTTAATCTCAGATACTGAAGGATTCTGTGTTCTAAGGTTAATCCCTGCCCCTGCATTTTCTACTCTTGCTGCAACTTCCATTTTCTCCTCTGTTGCACCAGCAATAATTAAAGGCACACCATGAGCAAGTGCATTTTGTACGGCTCCAAAACCACCATTTGAAATCATTATATCAATATGAGGCAATAAATTACCGAAAGGAATAAACTTTTCAGCATACATATTTGCAGGTAATTTATTTAACTCTCCCGATTCAACTGGGACAATGATTAACTTAACCCTTTCATCTTTTAACGCATCAATAACAGGATTAATAAGATCATCCAGATTCTTAGACACTGTACCTTGATTTAATAAAATAACGGGGATATCATCATTAATACCCTGCCACCAGTTGGGTTCTTTAAAATCAGCAACTGGATCAATGAGAACAGGGCCTATAAATTTCAAATTATCAGGCATTTGTTCTCTAGCATATTCAAAGGAAGCTGTTGATGCATGTAAAACAAGGTTAGGAATTTCAAACCCTTTACTAAAAAAAGATTGCTCAAAAATTGTTAAGCCTAATTTTTGTCTAATTTGATTGACATGCTTTTGCACATCTTTAAATAATAGTTTCTCGAATAGCTTTTTTAATAGATTATTTCTAAATTTCAGTAACACTGTATTTCCAGGTAACAAGCCCAAACCAAAAGGTGCGATGTTTTTTCCTGGCAAACTTAAAGGTAATATAGATAACCTTACACTAGGAGGCCCACCTAGTTCTGTTATCCAATTTCCTGCAATCATAAATGTATCACTTACAATCACATCGGCAGGAAACTGTTTTAATTGTTGTTGTAATAATGCAAGAACATCAGGTACCTGATCAAACATAATATGTTTTAGATAAAACTTGATCTGAGAGAGCCCTTTTTTATTTTTTAATTCCGGAAAAAAATCATAAACCTCTTCATCCTTAGGGTCCCATTTACTGGGTAAGGGATAAAAAACTGCACCTAACTTTTCTACTCGCTGTTTAAAGCCTTGTCCTGTAATACAAATAATTTCATGCTCCCTTTCGATCAACTTTTTAATGATAGGAACAAAGGGATTAAAATGACCATCAACTGGCTCAATTAGAATTATTATTTTGCTCATGATTTAATCTTCCAGCCATTTTTTTTAGCATTGTAACCTGATAACTCTTGAGCTAGGGCATTAACTAATTTTGCATAAAATATGCTCCACTATAAAGAATTAATCAAACTTGCTATACTGCGCGCATAATTTTATGGAGTCTAAATAATATGTCAGAATTTAATAACGTCACTATTATCAAAAAAGCCAATGTTTATTTTGATGGTAATGTCAGCAGTCGTACCGTTAACTTTGCTGATGGTACAAGTAAAACACTAGGATTTATGTTGCCAGGTGAATATACTTTTAATACTGCAGATAAAGAGTTGATGGAAATCTTAGACGGTGATCTTCAGGTATTATTGCCAGATACAACTGAATGGCAAGCAATAAAAGGAGGTGAATCTTTTAATGTACCTGCTAATGCCAAATTTACAGTAAAAATAAAAACAGCAACTGATTATTGTTGTTCTTTTATTAAATAATAACAACCATCCCCAATGTCATTAAGTTAAGCTTTTGTAGCCTTGATGAAACAAAGTGGAATCAAGGTTTATCTAAGATTTTCCTTGATTTCGTTTCACTACATCAAGGCTACTTGCTTCTTAATTATCTTAACTTAATGACATTGCACCCTTCCCCCTTTTGGACTTAAAAACATGGAAAAAATAGCTATTTTTGTTGATGTTCAAAATATTTACTACACCACTCGACAGCAGTTTAATCAGCAGTTTAATTACCGAGCATTTTGGACTAAAGCAACAGCCAATAAAGAAGTTATCGCAGCTTATGCATATGCCATAGACAGAGGTGATACTAAACAACGTGGTTTTCAAAACGCCCTTAAACATATTGGTTTTCAAATTAAATTAAAACCCTATATTCAACGTAAAGATGGTTCTGCTAAAGGTGATTGGGACGTTGGTATCACTTTAGATGTAATAGAACTTGCTGCCTCTGTTGATAAAGTGATTTTATTATCGGGTGATGGGGATTTTGATTTATTGCTGCACAAAGCACGCGAAGTTTATCAAACAAAAAGCGTTGTCTATGGTGTAAATGCTTTAACAGCACCCAGCTTAATTAATGCCTCTGATCAGTTTATTGCTATTACTAATGATTTGCTGATGTAATAAGTAGCTACATTTATTCTACTATTTGGAAGTGAGGCTTTAGCCTCGGCTGAACCTTGCGAGGCTAAAGCCTCACTTCCAAATACATTTAAATTGTTAAGATAAACTCCCCCCTTAACCACTATTCATAATCAATCATGCGCTTTATACACACAGCCGACTGGCATTTAGGCCGTATTTTTCATAATGTCTCATTATTGGAAGACCAAAATTATATTCTGAAGCAACTTATTAAGATGATTGAACAGAATAAACCTGATGCAGTTATTATTGCAGGTGATGTTTATGATAAAGCCATTCCATCAGAAGGGGCTGTTAATTTACTGACAGACTTTATCAATCAAGTTGCTGGTTTATTAAATATACCTATCATCATTATTAGTGGAAATCATGATAGTGGCACCCGTTTAAGTTTCGCCTCTTCAATTTTAGAAAAGGCCAATGTCCATATCATTGGAAAAACTAACTTAGACACTACCCCAATCATTTTAAATGATGAATTTGGTGAAGTTTACTTCTACCCTCTTCCCTATTTATCGCCACTTGCCGCACGATCTTTATATCAAGATGCAGAAATAAAATCTCACCAAGATGTAATTAAACGTCAAGTTAGTTGTATTGCACATGAGCATCCCAAAGATAAACGTAGCGTATTAATAATGCATGAGTTTGTTATTGGTGCAGAGGAAAGCGAGTCAGAACGACAATTAAGTGTTGGGGGAACCTCATCAATTGAATCAGGCATTCTGCAACAATTTGATTATGTTGCTATGGGACATATTCATAGCCCTCAAGCAATAGGCAATGAATATATCCGTTATTCAGGTTCCCTATTAAAATACAGTTTTAGTGAAGTTAAGCATGATAAAGGCATTACTGAAATATCACTTAATGCTGATGGTTTTAGTTCTTGCCAACATATAAGTTTAAAACCATTACGTGATATGAGAATTATTTCTGGCACACTGGATGATATTTTAAACAATGCTGTTTTTGACCCTAACGTTAATGATTTTCTGTGTGCTGAATTATTAGATAAAGGTGAGCTTTATGATCCTATGCGCCAATTACAAGAACGTTACCCTAATACTCTAGAAATACGACGCATTAGTCAATCAAGTTCTAAAAATATAAATACGCAAAGTTTTAAAGATTTACATAAACAAAATGTACCCGAATTATTTGATGCATTTTATCAACATGTTTGTAGCGAACCTCTTGATGACACTCAAACTGAATTTGTTACATCTATCGTTGAACAACTAGATCACTCAGGTACGGGAGTTAATTAATGCGTCCACTACATTTAACTATCAGCGCTTTTGGACCTTATCCAAGCCAGCAAGTTTTTGATTTTCAATTATTAGGTGAACATAACTTATTCTTAATTAGTGGTGATATTGGAGCAGGTAAAACCACTATTTTTGATGCCATTTGCTGTGCTTTATATGGTGAAA
>Ga0209395_1003020_pt1 | contig 21291 bp, 19 predicted proteins | sample GOMGulsemesocosm_3_FD_184635 | JGI IMG/M metagenome (GOLD analysis project Ga0209395, IMG submission 184635) | Methane-oxidizing microbial communities from mesocosms in the Gulf of Mexico - GOM9D Gulf of Mexico (SPAdes) (version 2) | ecosystem: Environmental > Aquatic > Marine > Cold seeps... | reverse complement strand
GAGCGTTATAACAGCGACAACGCCGATGCCATTGCCGCCGGTGAAATAACCGCGAAGCCGAGTTCTAGTTCAGGCTTTATTGAAAAGGCCTCGGGTATTAAGAGCCGCTATGTCTACCGCAAGGAGGGAGTGTTGGATATCGATCGGATGCGTCCGCTGTTGGAGGAGCGCGGCAACGATGAACTTTCGCATCAGGGCGAAATGGCGCTCAATGCCGCCCGCAAGGCGATCGCCGCCGCCGGTAAAAGACCGGAAGATATAGACGCGGTTATCGTTTCCTGCGCTTATACCCAGCGTTCTTATCCAGCCATTGCCATCGAGGTACAGGCTCAGCTGGGCATCGAAGGTTTTGGTTTTGACATGTTAGTGGCTTGTAGCGCGGCTACCTTTGCCCTACAGCGAGCCTACGAGATGGTCGCCGCGGGCACCGCGCGTTGTGTGTTGGCGATCAACCCAGAGTTGACCTCACCGCAAAACAACTGGCGCGATCGCGACAGCCATTTTATTTTCGGCGATGTCGCCACCGCGACGGTGGTAGAAACTGCAAACAGCTGCCAGTCGGCTCACAGCTACGAGATACTAGATACCAAAGCGGTGACCTCTTTTTCCAATAATATTCGCTCCAACTTTGGCTATACCTCTTATGTCGATGACAGCGACCCCTACGGTGCGGACAAGTTTTTTATACAGAACGGTCGCAAGGTGTTTAAAGAGGTTTGTCCAATGGCCGCAGAACACATAGGCAGTCAGCTGAGCGCGCTGGGCTTAGAGGTGGGGGATATTCGGCGATGGTGGTTGCATCAGGCGAATATCAACATGAATTCTCTTATCGTCAAGCGATTGCTGGGGCGGCCGGCAACCGAAGAGGAGGCTCCCATTGTATTAGATCGCTATGCCAACACTGCCTCGGCGGGCTCGCTGATCGCCTTCAACCTCAATCACGAGGATTTACAGGCCGGAGATGTCGGTGTGATCTGTTCCTTTGGTGCGGGCTATTCGATTGGCAGCTTGGTGCTTAAAAAACGCTAGGCGACTCACATAAGGATTTGTCTAAGTGACTGTGCAGCGATTGCCGGGCTGGCCGCTGCCCGGTGGCATCCATTAGGGGTGTGGCTCAGTCGCGTTGACACCTACATTGCTACCTACATTCTTTTTTCTATCTCCCCTGTGGTTTGTCACTTCTGTCACTTCTGTCACTTCTGTTAGCTCTCGGTGAGCCGGCGAAAACCCTCTCCCAAATCTCAACGGATAAGTTGGCCCGTTTTGTGCTGTATCATCATTAATAGCGGTAAATCCCGGTTAAACGTCAAGTAGCCGTCAATTTCTCCTCGGGGAGTCGACCGTTTTAGGTTGATGACAGCAAATTGACAGGGGGGCGCGTATTGGATGAGCAGAACAATGTGGAAAGCGAGGGCAGAATATGATCAATAACAGAGTCGACATCAATAGCTTGCTGGGTCAAATGCGAGAGATGAAGTCCCAGGCCGGTGGTGCCAATCAGATCCAACCGCGCTCAGATATTGAGGCTGCGCTGGGGGTTAACGATGCCAAGGGTGTGTCGAATACTACGCCAGCATTTGGCGAGATGTTCTCCAACGCGGTCAACTCGGTCAATAGTACCCAAAAAGCTTCAGGGGCGCTGTCCACAGCCTACGAAACCGGGGATCCCTCGGTCAGTCTATCTCAGGTGATGGTAGCTTCACAAAAAGCCTCGGTGTCGTTTCAGGCCATGACCCAGGTGCGAAACAAGGTGGTAGAAGCCTACCAAAGCGTTATGAATATGCCGATATAACGTTCACCGGGTATGACTGATTAATTGTAAAATCGAATCGGCTAGGAGTTAAAAATGGCAGAAGTACCAGCGGAAATGGGTGAGGGGGCGAGAGTTTCCCGACAAAGTGATTTGTTTGAGGGCATTGGTGGTCTCGGTGTGCTGCGCCAGGCGGGGCTGCTAATCGGCCTGGCAATGAGTGTGGCGCTGGGTTTTGCAGTAGTATTGTGGACCCAAGATCAGGACTATTTGCCGCTCTATGCCAGTCTCGATCAGATGGACCCCACCGATGTGCTAAACACACTGCAGGCGAGTCAAATAGAGTACAAGGTCGACCCTAAATCCGGCGCGTTACTGGTGGTTGCTGATCAAATTCACGATGCGCGGTTAAAATTGGCCGGTGCTGGTATCTCCCCCGATGGCAGTTTTGGCCTGGAAATGCTCGACAAGGAACAACCCCTAGGTACCAGTCAATTTATGGAGAGCGCGCGGTTTAAGCGGGGGTTAGAAGGGGAGTTGGCAAGAACCATTGCCAGTATTCGTTCGGTGCGTAATGCGCGGGTGCACCTGGCTATTCCCAAGTCCTCCGCTTTTATTCGCGACAAGCGCAAACCCACCGCCTCGGTGTTCCTATCGCTGTACAATGGTCGCTCTATTCACAGCGAGCAGGTGAGGGCCATTGCCAACCTGGTTTCGGCAAGTATTCCAGAGCTGGCTCTGGATGCGGTGACTGTGGTGGACCAGCAGGGCAATCTGCTGTCCAACTTTGTTATCGATGAAGAGTTGGCCATTGCCAATAAGCAACTTGACCATAGTCGTCAATACGAGATGCGCCTGGTCGACCGCATTAGTAGCATTTTGGTCCCGGTATTGGGAGACGAGGGCTTTCGCGCAGAGGTTAGTGTCGATCTGGATTTTACCCAGGTAGAGCAGACCGACGAATTGTTCAACCCCGACCTGCCCGCCATTCGCAGCGAGCAGACGGTGGAAGAAGTGCGCAGCGATTCGGGGCCGGGTGGGGTACCAGGTGCACTGAGTAACCAACCCCCGTCGGGGGGACAAATTGCCGCACAAAATAATTCCGCAGAGGGCGGCAGTAGTGGCAACAGCCGTCGCCAGTCTGTCCGCAACTACGAATTAGATCGTACTATTAGTCATACCAAACATCAGGTTGGTCGGCTGCGACGCTTGTCGGTGGCGGTGTTGGTCGACAACATTATTTCGGTCGATGTCGACAGCGGCGAGACTACTTCTACCCCTATCGACCCGCAGCTATTGGATAGCCTGGCTATCTTGATTAAAGATACCGTGGGTTTTAATGCGGCTCGGGGTGATAGTGTTAATATAATCAATTCAGCCTTTATGGCCAAAGTTCAAGAATTGCCTCTACCGATCGAAGAGTTACCACTGTGGCAGCAACCCAATATTTTAAGTATTGGCAAGCAGGTGGGTGGCGGCTTGTTGGTCTTATTTCTTGCGTTTGGTGTGCTGCGCCCGGTAATGAGTAGGCTGACCGACAATGCGCAGGAGATTCGCGAGATGGAGGCCCAGCGTGCCCTGGGCGAACTTTCTGGGGATTTAAGTGGTGATATGAACGACGAAACAGTAACATTGTCAGGTGGTGATGGGCTGCTGTTAGGTGGTCCCAACGAAGATTTCAATCAGCAGCTCAATGCCGTTAAGGGTTTGGTCGCTGAAGATGCAGGGCGGGTAGCGCAGGTGGTTAAAAAATGGGTAGCAGCTGGTGAGTGACGATGGAAAGCCAATCAATATACCGCTGCTAGATCAAGCGGCTATATTACTGCTATCGCTGGGAGAAAAAGAGGCGGCGGAGATACTAAAGCACTTGGGGCCCAAAGAGGTGCAGCGTATAGGTACGGCGATGACCTCGCTGGAGAATATCCCGCAAAATCATGTCGAGAGCGTGGTTGGCAATTTTCTTAAAGAAGTGGGTGAAAGCACCGGTCTAGGTATGGGCTCAGACAACTATATTCGCAATATGTTGGTAGAGGCGCTAGGGGAAGACAAGGCCGGCTCGCTCGTAGACCGAATACTGCTGGGGGGTAATACCAGTGGTCTGGATACGCTTAAGTGGATGGACCCGCGTTCGGTGGCAGATATTATTCGCAATGAGCACCCTCAGATTCAGGCTATTGTTATGGCCTATATCGATGGTGATCAGGCGGCGGAGGTTTTGACCAGCTTGCCGGAAAAGGTACGTATGGATGTGGTAATGCGAGTGGCCTCTTTGGACGCGGTGCAGCCTTCGGCGCTACAGGAGCTCAATAATATTCTCGAGAAACAGTTTTCCGGCAATGCCGGGTCTCAGAGCAAGGATATGGGCGGCACCAAAGTTGCCGCTGAAATTATGAATAATCTGGATAGTAGTATTGAAAATGAACTGATGGAATCGATCAAAGAGATCGATGAAGATCTGGGCAATACTATTCAGGACTTGATGTTTGTATTTGATAACTTGAAAAACGTCGACGACCGCGGTATTCAGACACTGTTGCGGGAAGTCTCCTCCGATATGCTGATTCTGGCGCTGAAAGCGGCGGACGACGAGTTGCAGGACAAGATCTTCGACAATATGTCCAAGCGCGCGGCGGAGTTACTGCGTGATGACTTGGAGGCTAGTGGACCTGCCAAACTCAGTGAAGTCGAGGGCGCGCAGAAAGAAATACTGGTTATCGCCAGAAGAATGGCGGACGCCGGTGAAATTGTACTAGGCGGTACGGGTGAGGAAATGTTGTAATATGGGCGATAGTGGCAATCGAATTCCCGCCGATAAAAGTCAGGCGTTTTCCACCTGGCTGGCACCGGAAGTGAGGGACGGACAGATAGTCCAGGCCGAAAAGCTTAAGGAGCGAGGTCCCCGGGGCGAAATCATCAACGTCGATAAAAATGCGGTTATCTATAATAAAATGACCGCCGCACAGTTGGAGGAAATAACCTCTCAGGCCTACGATGATATCCATAAGCAGGCCTACAAGAAAGGCTTTGAGCAGGGTCAAAAAGACGGGCAGAAAAAGGGCTTGGTGGCGTCAAAACACTTACTGACCAAGCAGGCTGAGGCGCTTAAACGTATTAGCGGTACCCTATTGCACTTGGTTGCAGGTCAGGAAAATGCCATCGAACAAGCTCTAGTAAGCACCGCTATCTCTATAGCTGGCTCGGTGTTGCGACGGGAACTGCTACTGGATTCGAGCCACATTGAACAGGTTGTTGCCAAGGCCGTCGCCAAACTGCCGCTGGATACTGAAAATATAACGGTGTTTCTTAGTGAGCAAGATGCGACCCTACTGAGAGAAAATGCCGAAATACCGGAGCAATGGCAATTGCGAGTCGATCGGGCACTGAGCAGCGGTGGCTGTCGCATCAGCACCCGCCAGAGTGTTGTTGAATTAAGCCTGGAGCAGCAGTTTGAGCAAACGGTCGACGCGCTGGTAGAGCAGCGTTACGCGGAGTTGGCAGCAGACAACCAGCGACTCGCCCAGGCACTAGCGGACAGTAGTGACTAGTCGTCATCGATAACTTCAACCCGGGTTTACAGCCTATCCCATCAACCCCGCGAGCCTCAAAAGACTATGAGCACACAGCGAAAATCATTTTCCGAGCGCCTGGCTGCCTATACTGCTTCTCCTGAGTTCAGCGCCGAGGCGACGATTTCCGGACAACTGGTGCGGGTGGTTGGCATGACTCTCGAAGTGGTTGGGTTGGAGCTGCCTATAGGTAGTCGCTGTCTAGTCATAAACGATAATGAGGTCACAGTGGAGGCAGAGGTGGTGGGCTTCGCCGAACAGCGTCTGTTCCTTATGCCTATTACCGCCATGGCAGGGCTGCGACCGGGGCTGCGAGTTGTGCCGCTGTCGGTTGAAGACAGAATTGCTGTGGGTGAAGGATTGTTGGGTCGGGTTATCGATGGTACTGGCAATCCTTTAGATGGGCTAGGGCCACTCAATTGTGAAGAAAGTATACCCATGCGCGGTGAGGCTATCAATCCGCTGCACCGCAGACCCATCGACCGTACCATGGACGTAGGTATACGGGCGATCAATTCCATGTTGACGGTCGGTCGCGGTCAACGCTTGGGTCTGTTTGCAGGCAGTGGCGTGGGCAAGAGTGTACTGTTGGGTATGATGACCAAATTTACCGAGGCCGATATCGTAGTGGTAGGACTGATTGGAGAGCGCGGCCGGGAAGTAAAGGAATTTATCGAACAGGTGTTGGGGCCGGAAGGCATGGCACGCTCGGTCGTCGTCGCCTCACCGGCTGACGATGAACCGCTGATGCGCATGAGGGCGGCTATGCTGTCGACGCGTTTGGCGGAGCATTTTCGTGATAGCGGCAAGCATGTATTATTGCTGATGGATTCATTGACCCGCTATGCCCAGGCCCAGCGCGAAATAGCATTGTCTATTGGCGAGCCTCCAGCCACAAAGGGATATCCACCCTCGGTGTTTGCGAAAATACCGCAGTTGGTTGAGCGCGCTGGCAACGATGCCAGCGGCAGCGGTTCGATAACCGCTTTTTACACCGTACTAACCGAGGGCGATGATTTACAAGACCCAGTGGCCGACGCCTCCCGGGCGATTTTGGATGGGCACGTGGTACTGTCTAGGGAGCTGGCGGACGAGGGGCACTATCCAGCGATTAATATCGAGGGCTCAATCAGTCGGGCCATGCCTAATATTGTTAGTGGTGAGCATCTGGCGGCTGCTCAGCGGCTGCGCAAGCTGTATTCCCGTTATCAACAAAGTCGCGACCTGATCAGCGTCGGTGCCTATGTTGCCGGCAGCGATCCGGAGACGGATCTGGCGATCCAAAAAATGCCTCTTATTCTGCAGTTTCTTACCCAAGGGCTGCGAGAGAAAGTAAGTGTGAGTGACAGTACGCTGCAGCTGCAGAGCCTTATCCAGTCACCGGGGCCGGTGGGCGCGGTGCCTGCGGTGTCACAATAGCGTGGTGGTTCGGGCAATAGCAAAACCTGTATTTATCCATAGGATTGATCCGTGAAAAAGACCTCAGAGCGTTTGCAGACTGTATTAATGTTGGCCAAGCTGCGGGAGCAGCAGGCAGCCGAACAGCTTGCCAGCGCACTACGTGCGGCCCAGCAGCAGCAGCAGCAAGTAGAGCAGTTGCAATCTTTTCAACTCGAGTATAACAGTCAGTTTTCAATCGCTGCTAGTGCTGGGGCCAGTGCGCAGCAGCTGAAAAATCATCAGATATTCTACGGAAAATTGGATCAGGCGTTGTCGTCCCAACAAATGCAGCTCGCCTCTGGGGCGGTGCAATTGGAGCAGGCGAGGGAGCGCTGGCAGAATCATTATTCAAAACAAAAAAACATGGCCCAGTTGGTCGAAAAGAAGCAGCAATTGGAGCAACAGGCACAGGAGAAGCGGCTGCAGCGAGAACAGGATGACCGCAAAACTCCCAAGCCGGTAGGATAGTAGCTGCGCAGGCGTGTTAAAACAAAGCTTGTCAGTTGCGGTTGTGGGCATATGCAACTAATATGCAGACAGGTATAGCTTTGTTGGGGCCGGTGTAGGTTCCAAATGGAAATTGGCGGGCTTGTAGCTATGCTTTGGTGTAGATGTTCAGTGCCAACAATAGTCTTGGCTTTGTTCGCTGAACGGTACAATGACTGTGGCAATTTGTGGGGACTTATCTATGTCGATTACATCGACAACTTCGACCGACGGCTCAGAACTAACTATAGCGATAGAGGGGCGTTTTGATTTTAGCTCCCATCAGACGTTCAGGCAAGCCTATGAAGATTTGACTGAAAAGCCAGATATGTACAGTGTCGATATGAATGCCGCCAGCTATCTCGATAGCTCCGCTCTGGGTATGTTGCTGTTGCTGCGAGATTTTGCCGGTGGTGACAGTGCCAATATCAGCATATTGAATTGCAATGATGATGTCAGAAAAATTCTGGCAATATCCAACTTTGAACAGTTGTTTACAATAAAGTAGCTGCTCATCTTAACTTTCCAGATTGACTATGTCTGCGCTACTAATGGCTGCAGTTTATCATGACCTCCTCACACATACAGTCTGTTGACAGTGTAATTCTGATCGCCGACGACAGCGATTTCGATCGGCTGTTGTTAAAATCTATACTGAAAGAACAGGGGCACCAGGTTGTTGAGGCGGTCGACGGCCTCGATGCGGTGGCTGTGTTTGATCGCGAGCGTCCGCAGATTGTATTGCTCGATGCCTTGATGCCAAATATGGACGGCTTCGAAGCAGCGCGCAGAATCAAATTATTGGCCGGTGAAGACCTGGTACCTATTATCTTTTTGACCTCGTTGCAAGATGCGGGTTCGCTGGCCCGCTGCCTTGACGCCGGCGGCGATGACTTTCTTTCTAAACCTTATAACCCGGTGATATTACAAGCTAAGATCAATGCCTTCGTGCGTATGAGTGAAATGCACAAGACGATGCGTGATCAGCGAGATGAAATTGCCAGCCACAACGCCCACCTGCTGCATCAACAAAATGTGGCCAAAAAAGTGTTTGACCGGGTTGCCCACGCCGGCTGCCTGGACGCCTCTAATATTCAGTTCACTCTATCCCCTGCAGCAGTATTCAACGGTGACATATTATTGGCCGGGGTGAGTCCAACCGGAAACATGACCATGTTGTTAGGAGACTTCACCGGCCATGGGCTCGATGCTGCGATTGGTGCCATGCCTCTGGCAGAGGTGTTTTATAGTATGCTGAAAAAGGGGTTTTCACTGCGTGATATTATTCGCGAAATTAATCTTAAGCTCTGTGATATTTTGCCGGTGGAGATATTCTGTTGCGCCTTTTTTGCAGAGTTTGACTTCAATAATAACCGCGTTCAAGTGTGGAACGGCGGGCTGCCTGATTGCCTTATTTACTCAGCTTTGGATAACACTATAACTAGACTTCCCTCTCGCAATGTACCGCTGGGTATCGTTCCGCTGGTTAATCTGAAAGATAGTATAGAGTTGCACGAAGTGAAAGAGGGTGACCGACTTTATGCTTGGTCTGACGGTATTATCGAGGCAGGAAACAGCGATGGAGAGATGTTCAGCGAAGCGCGGTTACTGAAGTTGTTTGAAGGTGGTGGTCCGAAACTCGACCTGTTTCCGACGATTAATGCCGCAGTAGTGGATTTTATCGGCGAAGGTACTGCCGGTGATGATATATCACTGATTGAAGTGACCGTTGTCGCCCCAGAGTCGTTCAAGGTGGCCATAGCAGAGACCGAAGGCGAGTTGAGTGGTGGTCCGGATGACTGGAGTTTGACCTACAATCTGCGACGGGAGGCTATTCGTGAGTTCGACCCGCTACCGCAACTATTACAAGTATTAATGCAGGTTCCCTATCTACGCCAATTTGGTGGCCAGGTGTTCACAGTGCTGTCCGAACTCTATAGCAATGCAGTCGATCACGGTATATTGCGATTGGATTCGGCGATAAAAAACACGCCGGGAGGATTTAGTCAGTATTATCGTCAGCGTAAGCGGGGGCTAGCAGCGCTACAGGAAGAGGAAATACTCATTAAGTTGCACTATGGCGGTACTGCTACGGGAGGTACCTTAGAGATAACAGTCAAAGACAGTGGTGCGGGTTTTAATTATCTGACCGGGGCGGGGCAGCCGATCTCAGATAGCCACAAATCTGGGCGAGGTATGCATTTGGTGCGTAGCTTGTGTGATTCTGTTAATTATTTAGGGGTGGGTAATGAAGTGTGTGCTATCTTTGTGTGGGGTAATCACAAGCCGCAAAATCCGGCCATTGAACGGGCCCAATAGCATCCTGAACTGGAGTTAACTATGTCTGACACCTACCAACATTTGGATGTCGCTATTATTGAAGAGTTGAGAGTTGTCATGGGTGATAATTTTTCATTACTAGTCGATACCTTTGTCAGTGATAGTGCGCTGAGAATTACCGGCATTTACGAGGCTGTAACAGCTGCCACACCGGAAAGTATTCGCCGCGCAGCCCACGGTTTCAAGGGCAGTGCCAGCAATATGGGCGCCGTCCGTCTTGCTGCGCTGTGCAACGAGCTAGAGCAGATGGGCCTAGCCGGTGGCAGTGACGGCGCTGCAGCGCTGGCCGATGATATAGCCGCCGCCTATGCCGTGGTGGAAAAGGAATTGACTGCCCTCAGATAAATGCCCCGATGATCCTATCCTCGCTTTAAGCGAGTAAACGCACCTTAAACATCCTGGTATCACGACTGGATTGGCCGACAAATTGCATGCTGTAGTCTTAAGTTGTCTAAAACTGGATAACCCTAGTATTAGTAGGAGAGTGCAATGGCTCAGGTGGGACACAATATTTCATCAATAGTTAGCGTAGTTAAAAGCAGTCCGAGCAGCGCTGAAAGTATCGGCAACAGTGCTGGGTCGTCTGTTGGTAATGACGATAACGGTATGAATAATATAGCTTTTTCTGACGTTATGGAAAATCAGTCAGAGGCCGAAAAAGCGCCGCCGAATACCCTAAAAGGTGAGGGTGACGGGGCGCCAGAGGAGGTAGCGGAGGGGGGTGATCTGCTGCCACAGGATGTGATTGATGGACTTTCAAGTACTGATGATGGCAAGGAATTGCCTGGTGACGGTGCTTCCTTGCCACTACTGGCCATTGCTGTTGCAGGTGATAGTGCTGCAGGAAACTCAAAAGACACAGTGATAACCGGCACTTCGGGCGAATCAGCTGTAGCCAAGCAGGAAGCTGAACCGATCAGCGTGCAGGGCCAATACCGTTTGGTGACCGCCGCGGCCCCAGTGACCGGGGTTGAGCAAGGCCAGCCCGGTACCAGGGAGATCCCCGTTGTTGCAGCTACTGTGGGTGCAGCTACTGTGGGTGCAGCTACTGTGGGTGCAGCTGTTGTAGGGTCAGAAGACGTATCTGAAGTACCAGCCCAAAACCCAGTGACGGTCAGTAAGGACGTAGGTGAGGGCTCGAAGCTCGCACCGAATACTGTCGCCGCCGCTGTCAGTCAAGCCAGTGTCACCGCCACCAGCGCTGAGCACACCGTTTTGAACGGGGCGCCGGTTACGCCAGCTGTGGCCAAGCCAAATTCGGAGGCGGCCGCGCTGGGGACTACTGAAGTGGCCACGCCAAATTCGGAGGCAGCCGCGCTGGGGACTACTGAAGTGGCCAGGCAGTTGGCTGCCGCCAAGACTGTCCAGCCCCGCGGCAAGCCCAGCGAGGGTGCTAGCTCAACGGCGGTTGCCGGAGTGGTAACAACAACAGCGGCTCCTGTTGAGTCCGGCTCTGGACTACCCACCGGGCCCCAAGCCCAGCAGCCTCCTTTAACCCGCCAGGGACAGGCAATGATCGCCGCCGCCGCCGCCGAAGGTGCTGCAGCTGTGCCGACGGCTAGTGTCGCCGAGGGCCTGTTGGCGATGACCTCCGCGGGCTCGGCCTCCACAGTGGCTCCGCCACAGGTAGCGGCTGAGAGCCAGTCGGGGTATCGGCAGCTCGCCACTGCGCCTTTTCAAACAGCTGTTCCGATCGAGGTGGGCAAGCCTGGCTGGAGTGATGGAGTCATGCAAAAAGTGATGTGGATGAGCTCGCAGCAGATCAACCGGGCTGAAATTGCCCTTGATCCGCCGGAGCTAGGGCCACTGCAGGTTCGAGTGGCTACTCAAGGAGATCAAACGACGGTTACTTTTACTAGCGCCCACGGCTCAGTGCGTGAAGCGCTAGATCAGGGAGTGTCTCGGCTGCGGGAGATGATGGAAAGCCAAGGCCTAGATCTGGCCGAAGTGGATGTCTCGGATCAGCGCCAATTTGGCCACGGCGACCAGGGCTCGCAGTCCAGAGAAGATGAAAGTGACCGGGACGTCGATAGTGATGATAGCGAGGCGCTGACTGAGCTCAATAGTCGAACCGTCGGGTCGATGATGACAGCGAGCGCCAGCCTAGTTGATAGTTACGTCTAGGGAGTACAGCCAAAGCTGGCTATTAACCCAGCGCTGCGACGATGCGATAAGCCCACAGTCAGTTAGAGCGGCTGTGGTCCGCTCGCCGATCTACTATCCCCGCAACGCAGGCATTGTTGTCTGTGACAAGTTCTTGTAACCTATCGCTCTCTATCCACCTGCATCGATTATAATTGCTGGCATAGCTTTTGCTGGCATTACGAGTATGCGCGATTAAGTGACAGGAATTTGGCATGGCTGAAGAAGACGAGCAGGACACTGACGACACTACTGACGAGGCCGGAGGTGGCAAGAAGAAGCTAATTATTTTTATTGTTTTGGGACTGCTGCTGCTGGCCGGTGCGGGCGGTGGCACATTGTATTTCCTAGGCTTTTTTGACGGCGAAGATGCGGCCGAGGAGGGCTCCGAGCAGACGGTCGAAGAGGATGTTGTGGAAAAGCCACCCTCGGCGCTCTATTTTCCAATAAAACCCGCTTTTGTGATCAACTTTCAATCGCGGGGGCGTCAGCGATACCTGCAGACCGACGTGATTTTGATGACTCGAGATCCAACTATGTTTACCGGCTTGCAGGAGCATTTACCGCTGATAAAAAATCACCTTGTGATGTTGTTTGGCGGCCAGGTTTACGAGGTTTTACAAACCGATGAGGGACGGGAGCTGTTGCGCCAAGATGCCTTGGTCGCGGTGAAAGAGATTATGGAGCAGGAAATGGGTAAGTCGGATATCGAACAGATACTGTTCACAAATTTTGTAATGCAATAACGCGCGACGCGTTATTGGGTGACTTCAGAGGTATATTTTGCAGGATTTACTGTCACAAGACGAAATTGATGCGCTGTTACACGGTGTTGATGACAACGACGTCGATACCGATGCCGAATTGGAAGATGGCGAATCGAGAGCCTACGATTTAACCAGTCAGGATCGTATCGTTCGCGGGCGTATGCCGACGCTGGAAATGGTCAATGAGCGCTTCGCTCGTTATACTCGTATTAGTTTGTTTAATTTACTGCGGCGCACAGCTGATGTCGCAGTAGGCGGCATACAAATCCAGAAGTTTGGCGAGTATGTGCACACATTGTATGTGCCGACTAGCCTCAATATGGTGAAGTTGCGACCGTTGCGGGGCACAGGTCTGGTCATTTTGGATGCGAAGTTGGTGTTCAAATTGGTGGACAATTTTTTTGGCGGTGACGGTCGACATGCGAAAATCGAGGGTCGCGAATTTACTCCGACTGAATTACGTGTTGTGGAAATGGTATTGCGTGACGCCTTTGTCGATTTAAAAGAGGCTTGGAAGGCGATACTGCCGGTCGAATTCGAATTTATCAATGCTGAAGTCAACCCCTCTATGGCCAATATTGTCAGCCCCAGCGAGGTAGTGGTAGTCAGTACTTTTCACGTCGAGCTCGATGGTGGTGGTGGCGACATGCATATCACGCTTCCGTATTCGATGATTGAGCCGATTCGAGAGACTCTTGATGCCGGTCTGCAGACCGATGTAGACGATGTCGACGATCGTTGGATACGCTCTTTGCGTGAAGATATTATGGGGGCGACGGTCGAACTGGGTTGTACGGTTGCCGAAAAAGAGATATCGCTGCGAGATATAATCGACATCCAAAAGGGCGATGTAGTGCCGATTGATATTGCTGATAAATTGGTGCTGACTGCTAACAATGTTCCTGTGTTGCATGCCAAGCTAGGCACATCCAAGGGCAATTTGGCTTTGCAGATAATCGAGAAAATTCAGCGCGAATAGATGCATAAACTGTGCTGTTGGTGGCGCTGTTAGCGAGTGGAAAAACGGTTCGGGAGCGACAGTCCTGAAACTACAGCTCGGGAACTACAGCTCGGGAACTACAGCTCGGGAACTACAGCTCGGGAACTACAGCTCGGGAACTACAGCCCGGGAACTACAGCCCGATAACTACAGCCCGAGAACTGCAGCCCGAGAACTACAATCCTAGAATAATGGGTTGGAATTTAGAGAATCGTATAGTGGGAGTGTGTAATGAGTGATGATGTGGATCAAGACGACGTAGGCGACGATTGGGCGGCTGCGATGGCAGAGCAGGAGGTAGAGGGCAGTTCTCAGGACGATATCGATGCGATGTTAGCTGGCGCTGGTGGGCCTACAGTGTCGCCGGCACCCATGGCAGAATTTACCCCCACCATGACCCAGACTGAAGGTGCTCCGGATCTCGATGTGATCATGGATATTCCGGTTAGAATCTCTATGGAAGTAGGCAATACCGAAATAAGCATACGGAATTTGTTACAGTTGAATCAGGGTTCGGTTATTGAAATGGACCGATTGGCAGGAGAGCCACTGGACGTATTAGTCAACGGCACGCTCATCGCTCACGGTGAAGTGGTGGTGGTTAATGAGAAGTTTGGCATCCGTATGACCGACGTTATCAGCCCCTCAGAGCGGATTAAGAAACTGCGGTAAAATTATGTTATTGAAACTGACACCTTCCGCTCCAGCGGTACTGGTCGCGATGATACTGTTCTGCCTGCCGGTGGTCGCTGAGCCGGTCGGCGCAGCGACATCGCCGTCTGAGCTCAGTGTTGATGCTGCGACCCTAGCAAATCAGGCTGCGCCGACCGCAGCGGCATCACCGGTATTGGCGCCTGGTTCTAAACGCACGCCGGGTGCAGGTTTGGCTATGTCCGTGGCTTCGCCCAATCCGGTTACAGTGGTATTGGGGTTGCTGGGAATAGTTACGTTTCTGTTTGCGCTGGCGTGGTTGGTGAGGCGAATGAACCCGTCGGCGCTAATGGGCGGCCAGTCGATGAAAGTATTAAGCGGGCTCTCGGTGGGACCGCGAGAAAAGATTATTTTGGTTGATGTCGGTGGGCAGCAAATATTGTTAGGCGTGGCGCCTGGTCGGGTCAGTTATCTAAAAGAGTTTCCCGAATCGCTAACAACTAGTGGCAGTGATAACAATCAAGGTCGCGACTTTTCCAAAAAGTTAAAACATTTTATGAATAAAAACATAACAGAAAGTGCACAATCTGACGGGTCCGTGAGCGTATCGCCCGGCAAGGGCGTCGAGCAATGACTAATCGCTCGCTTATAATTAACGCAGTGCTACTGCGATGGTTGCTGCTAGTGTTGTTGCTGGGGGCCGCCGCGCAAACAGCTATTGCCCAAGATCAGCCGTCCAGTATTGCCAGTGCCGCCAGTAGTATTGGTCAGATAGCATCGAAAGCTGGCCCGGGTATCCCGGCGATGACCGTGACCACTAATGCCGCAGGGGGGCAAGACTACACCGTAACGATTCAAATACTGGCACTAATGACGATATTGACGTTGCTGCCGTCTTTTTTGATGATGATGACATCGTTTACTCGCATCATCATTGTTTTTGCCATTTTGCGTCAGGCACTGGGTCTGCAGTCTACGCCCTCTAATCAAATAATTCTGGGACTGTCATTATTTCTGACCATATTTATAATGATGCCGGTATTCGATCAGGTGAATAGCACGGCTATTGAGCCCTATATGAATGAAAGCCTGGAGTTTCTACCGGCTATCGAAGCCGCATCCAAACCTTTCCATACATTTATGCTGGCGCAGACCCGGGAGTCCGATCTGGAGCTGTTTATGCGTATCTCCCACACCGCGGAAATTGCAACACCAGAGGACACCCCTTTTTTCGTACTAGCACCGGCGTTTTTAACCAGTGAGTTAAAAACAGCGTTCCAGATTGGGTTTATTCTTTTTATTCCTTTTTTGGTTATCGATATGGTGGTGGCCAGTGTCTTGATGGCAATGGGTATGATGATGTTATCACCCATTATTATTTCGCTGCCCTTTAAGATTATGATATTTGTACTGGCCGATGGCTGGGCGCTTATCATCGGCACCCTAGCCGCAAGCTACGGTTACTGACGAGGCTTCAATGACTGCAATCGTAGGTTTAGATTTGTTTCGCGAAGCGATTATGCTGGTTATATTACTGGTGAGTATAATGGTTGTACCGGCACTGGTGGTGGGTCTGATTATCAGTATGTTTCAAGCAGCTACCCAGATTAATGAACAGACCTTAAGCTTCTTGCCGCGACTGATTACTACGTTATCTATGTTGATGTTTGCTGGCCCCTACTTGTTAAGTCAGATTCTCGACTTTATGCGGCGCCTGGCGGAAAGCGTACCGCTGTTACTCGGTTAGCTAGTTGGTGCCAGGTTTGGAAAACGATGATATTGTTGGCGAGTAATTATAAAGTGACAAAGCTGTGCTCGAAGTAGACAGTACAATGATCGGCGGGTGGGTCAGTGCCTATCTGTGGCCATTTTTTCGTATCGCTGGTTTTCTGATGGCGGCACCGCTGCTGGGCACACAGCTGGTACCGGCTAGAATTCGTATGATGTTGGCGCTATTGTTGACGGTGGCCGTGGCACCGCTATTGCCTGCAATGCCAGCGGTGGACCCGCTGTCGATTGCGTCGATGATCATCACCGCGCAACAGGTATTGATCGGCATTGCGCTGGGTTTTGTGCTGCAAGTATTATTACAGCTGTTTGTCGTCGCCGGTCAATTGATTGCGATGCAAATGGGGCTGGGTTTCGCCCAGATGGTCGATCCTACCAACGGCGTATCGGTAACGGTCGTCAGTCAATTTCACTTGATGTTAGTGATGATTTTGTTTCTGGCGATGAATGGACATCTGGCGATGATCGAAGTGTTTTTAGCCAGTTTTACTGCGTTGCCGGTGGGGGCAGGCTTTCTGACTCAAGTCGGGCTGTGGAAGTTGGCCGGCTGGGGCGGTTGGATGTTCAGCGGCGCCCTTGTGATGGCGCTGCCGGCTCTGACCTCGTTGCTTATCATCAACTTTTCAATGGGTGTGGTCACCCGCGCCGCGCCTCAGCTCAATATTTTCGCCGTCGGTTTTCCGTTTATGTTGGTGGTGGGCTTAGGCATTATATGGTCGACCATGGGCGGTTATCTACCGCTATTCGACCGGTATACCCGCCAGGCTCTGGACATGATGACTGTAATGGTTCAGTCCAGCTGATTTAAAAAGTTCTCCTGCTCACGATTAGGCACGGCTTTTGCTGTGTACTCATCATTGAGTGTGGCCGACAGATTTTTGGCGCGCTCGCTAAGTTTATTGTGGGGGCAGAGCTTTGGCTGAAAACGAGAATGGTCAGGAAAAAACCGAAGAGGCGACACCCAAACGCCAGGAAAAATCCAAAGAGGACGGGCAGGTCGCCCGCTCCAAAGAGCTAACCACGACCTTTGTATTGCTCGGTGGTGTCAGCGGCTTGGTCACGCTTGGGCCAGAAATTGGCAGCGCCCTCAAAACCCTGATGCAATTTAACTTCAGCATGCCTCCCGAGGCTGCTTTTGATGAGCATTTGATGCTGTCACATCTGGGTGGCACCTTTGCCCAAGCCTTCGAAGCTCTTATCCCATTGTTCTGTATTTTACTCGCTGCGGCTATTATCGGCCCCGTGTCCCTCGGTGGCTGGCTGTTTAGCCTAAAGTCGATGGCGCCTAAGATGAGTAAGATGAATCCGGGCAAGGGCCTAAAGAAAATGTTTTCGGCCAGTGCGCTAATGGAGTTGGTTAAGGCCATGGGTAAGTTTGGTCTAGTTGCTGGAGCTGCTATCGCCATGCTCTACACCTACCAGTTCAATCTAGTGGCGCTGGCCCAGTCGCCGCTGGAAGTTGCGGTGTCCGATATGACGACTATTATCGGCTGGTCGCTGCTGGCGGTAAGTTCACCGATGATTTTGATATCAATGATAGACGTGCCGTTTCAGATCTTTGACCACAAGAAAAAACTGATGATGACCTTGCAGGAAGTCAAAGAGGAGCATAAGGATACCGAGGGTAAGCCCGAAGTGAAAAGTAAAATTCGGCAGCTGCAATTCGACATGGCGCAGCAGCGCATGATGCAGTCGGTACCGGAGGCCGATGTGGTCATTACCAATCCTGAGCATTTCTCAGTAGCGTTGAAATACGATACCGGTGGCAGCGGCGCACCGGTTGTCGTGGCTAAGGGCGTCGACTTTATGGCCATTAAAATACGGGAGATCGCCAGTGCTCATGACATCACTATACTGGAAATTCCGCCACTGGCCCGGGCCATCTATTTTACCACCGAGCCAGAGCAAGAAATCCCCGCTGGGCTCTATTTAGCAGTAGCTCAGGTACTCGCTTACGTATTTCAGCTCAATGCGCACCGCCGCGGCAAGGGCGCACGGCCAAAGCCGCTGGCGGATATTGATGTGCCGTTAAGCGCTCAATACGATGTTGCAGGAAGGCCTTTGGGGGGCAACGATTGAGCCTGTTTGTTAGAAGGTTTGGAAGTTGGTAGGAATCTTGCTGTATCTCTATTGAGGCCCGCCAGTGACAGTTTATTAACGCCGAGGTGGTCATCTATCCAGGCAAATCGTCGACCTCTGGGGTCCTGTTCGATCAATACGTCAATGTTAGTAAAAGGGAAAAACAACGAGTTATGAATGTTGCACAGAGCAATCCATTGGCGAATATCAGATCGCTGGTACAGGGCAACTTAGGGGTTCCGGTATTGCTATTGGCAGTACTGGGGATGATGACCCTGCCGGTGCCGCCCTTTCTACTCGACGTATTTTTCTCATTCAATATCGCCCTTGCCATCGTGGTATTGCTGGTGGCCGTATACGCCCTGAGTCCGCTGGATTTTGCCGTGTTTCCAACAGTTTTGTTGGTCGCCACACTGTTGCGGCTGGCGCTGAATGTAGCCTCCACTCGAGTGGTGTTGCTTGAGGGGCACCGCGGTGGCGACGCTGCAGGTAAGGTCATTCAGTCCTTCGGTGAGGTCGTTATTGGCGGTAACTATGCGGTGGGTCTGGTGGTGTTTTTTATCCTGATCATTATAAACTTTGTCGTGGTGACTAAGGGTGCCGGTCGTATCGCTGAGGTGAGCGCGAGGTTTACCCTTGATGCGATGCCGGGGAAACAGATGGCTATCGACGCCGATCTCAATTCGGGCTTAATCGATCAGGATGACGCCCGGGCACGGCGTGTGGCAATCGCTGCAGAGGCGGATTTTTACGGTTCTATGGACGGCGCCAGTAAATTTGTACGTGGCGACGCGGTGGCCGGTATTCTTATTCTGGTAATTAATATCGTCGGTGGGCTGGCGATAGGTATGGTACAGCACGAATTAGAATTTGCCCGGGCCATGGAAGTGTATTCACTGTTAACAATCGGTGACGGTTTGGTGGCACAAATTCCCGGGTTACTGTTATCGACCGCCGCCGCCATCATGGTGACTCGAGTCAGTGATTCCAGAGACATGGGGGAGCAGATTACGTCGCAAATGTTTGCGACTCCCAATGCGTTGGCAGTTACCACGGCGGTGCTAGGTCTAATGGGAATTATCCCCGGCATGCCGCATGTCGCTTTTCTGTCGCTGGCGGCAATTACCGGGGGCTTGGCTTATACGATTCATCAACGCAACGGCGAAGAACAGGAACAAAGTCGCATTAGCTCCGAGCAGGAAACGCAGCAGGTCGAGCAGTTACAGCAGGAAAAGAGCGCCGACCCCGCCGAGATTGGCTGGGACGATGTACAGCCGGTCGACGCTATCGGCCTGGAAGTAGGTTACCGCTTGATACCCATGGTAGACAAGACCCAGGGTGGCGAGTTGTTGGGTCGTATCAAGGGCATTCGGAAAAAGCTGTCTCAAGATTTGGGTTTTCTAGTTCCCTCGGTACACATTCGAGACAATTTGGACCTCACTCCCACCGCTTATCGGATTACCTTGATGGGTGTGGCCGCAGGGGAGGCTGAGATCTTTCCCGACCGGGAATTGGCGATTAACCCCGGCCAGGTGTTCGGCAAGCTGGATGGGGTTAAGACCCAAGATCCAGCTTTCGGGCTCGAGGCGATCTGGATCGATAGCCAGCTGAAGGATCAGGCGCAAACGCTCGGTTATACCGTGGTCGATCCTAGCACGGTGGTAGCCACCCATATCAATCAAATTCTGCTAAAGCACACAGCCGATTTGTTGGGTCACGACGAAGTCCAGCAAATGCTTAATATGCTGGAAAAACACGCCCCAAGATTAGTTGAGAATCTGGTGCCCGACACCCTGTCGATCAGTTTGTTACTAACAGTATTAAAGAATTTATTGCTGGAGCAGATCCCGATTCGAGACCTGCGCACGATTGCCTCGACGCTCGCCGCCAGCGCGACTAAAACTCAGGATCCAGCGACTTTGACCGCGGATGTGCGGGTCGCGCTAAAGCGAACCATTATCCAAAGTATATACGGCAGTGACTCCGAGCTACCGGCAATAGCACTGGACCCATCGATGGAACAGTTATTGCTTAAGTCAGTACAGCAGGCGCAACAAAGTGGAAATAATGACGATATTGCGCTGGAGCCAGGTTTGGCAGAGCGCTTGCAGGGGGCTTTGGTCGATGCAGCCCAAAAGCAGGAGTTGGCGGGAAAACCCGCGGTACTGTTAGCATCGGCACCTTTGCGGGCGATGTTGGCGAAATTTACCCGCTTTACCTCTGCAGATATGCACGTATTGTCCTATGAAGAAATTCCGGATGATAAACAGATTACCATTGAGAGTACGGTCGGCTGATTACAGTCACTACGATAATTAGATAGGGTCTCGAGGCATTATATTATGCAAGTAAAGCGATTTGTTGCACAAAACATGCGTTTGGCACTGAAGATGGTGCGCGAAGAAGCGGGTTTGGATGCGGTGATTCTGTCGAACAAGCGTGTGGCTGAAGGTGTCGAGATACTGATTGCAATGGATCCCGAGGGACACCTGACCAGTTCGTTGGTCTCCAGTACCCCCAGCCTATCAGACAATCCCTTTAAGCCAGAACAAGATACCAAAACTAACACCGCTGCTCGGCAACAGCCGGCGCCGAGCAAGCTGGAGTTAGAGCTGGAGCGCATGCAGCGAGATGCCCAGGAGCGAGCCAGATTGCTGGCCGCTTCTCTTAATGTGAGTCAGCGACCGACAGCGCCGCTGAAGTCGGCTGTGCGGGAGACTGATGCGCCAGTTGAGCGGCAAGATTTCAAGCAGCTTTTGGCGGGCGTCAATGAATTGACGTCGGAGCAGTCTGTAGCCACAGCAACACCTGCTGAGCTGCCAATGTCCAGTGACTCCTCGGCGATAGCTGCACCCCCTGAGGAGGTAGCTCCCGAACAGGCGATTCTGACGGAGGCGGCGCCGGAAGATGGCGAGCTGGCGCAGATGCGCTCGGAGCTACAGGTCATGCGCGACATGATGGAGCGGCAGTTGTCGTCAATGGCTTGGGGACAGTACCGCGAGAAGAGCCCTGGGCAGGCGAGCTCTTGGCGACGTCTGAAACGCGTCGGCTTGGATGCGGCGCTGTGTCGCCGCTTGCTCAATGAAGTCAATACCGACGCAGATTATCGGGCCGGTTGGCAGCAGATAATGGCGCAATTAAGTGAATGGGTCCCGGTAGCCGGTCGTGATTTGCTGGCGGATGGCGGTGTTTTTACTTTTGTTGGGCCTACCGGGGCCGGTAAAACCACTACTATTGGTAAATTGGCAGCACAGTACGTGCTAAAAAATGGTAGCGAAAATA
>Ga0209395_1003017_pt1 | contig 21304 bp, 19 predicted proteins | sample GOMGulsemesocosm_3_FD_184635 | JGI IMG/M metagenome (GOLD analysis project Ga0209395, IMG submission 184635) | Methane-oxidizing microbial communities from mesocosms in the Gulf of Mexico - GOM9D Gulf of Mexico (SPAdes) (version 2) | ecosystem: Environmental > Aquatic > Marine > Cold seeps... | reverse complement strand
CCTAATTGCTCTTTGTTATTGTTCGTCGCGGATATTAACCCATTCAACACGATGTTCAAGCGTTTTATGACGATTTGGTGACAATTTTTAGTACTTTTTGTTATATATACCTATAATTATTGGAAAAATTATAGGTATAGACAAAGTTATTTAAAAGTAGTGGATTATTGTAGATTTATAAAGATTTAATATCTTCGGCAGTTGTATGACGAACGTCTTTACCTTTCACAAAGTAAATAATATATTCACAGATGTTTTGACAACGATCTCCAATTCTCTCTAGAGCTCGCGCCGACCAAATAACCGTCATTATTTGTGGAATAGAACGAGGGTCTTCCATCATATAAGTCATTAACTGGCGCATTAATGCTTCATATTCACGGTCAATTTTTTCATCGCTTTGATGAGTTTTTACAGCTGACTCAGCATCCATACGGGTGAAAGCATCTAAAGTTGATTGTAAAAATTCTAAAACTTTACGGCCTAAATTATCTAAATTCAGCAATAATGCTTTTTGGTCGCCAGAAAAATTCTCTAATGCTACTCGCGCTATTTTTTGTGCTTCATCACCAATGCGCTCTAAATCGGCAATGGTTTTTACTATAGCCATAATCAAACGTAAATCGCCCGCTGCAGGCTGACGTTTAGCAATAATGCGAGTACATTCATCGTCGATACTAACTTCTAATGCGTTAATTTTATAGTCAGCTGCTAGGACACTTTTCGCCAACATTTCATCGGCATTATAAACCGCACTTAATGAGTCGCTTAATTGCTTTTCGACTAAGCCTCCCATGTGCATGACATGGTTAATAACATTTTCTAAGTCTTCATTAAATTGGCCTGAAATATGACGACCAAGATTTAAGTTATCCATTTTTATTCCTTTTTCATTTCACACTAAGTGAAACCGTAATCGTCAATATTAACCGTAACGGCCTGTAATATAATCTTCTGTTTGCTTTTTAGCGGGAGTGGTAAATAGCGTATTAGTATCGCTATATTCAATTAAGTCGCCCATGTACATAAAGGCAGTTTGATCAGAAACACGTGCTGCTTGTTGCATGTTGTGCGTAACAATAACCACGGTAAATTGTTTTTTCAAATCATTAATTAATTCTTCAATGGTCAATGTCGAAATAGGATCAAGTGCTGAAGTAGGCTCATCAAGTAATAATACTTCTGGTTGAATGGCAATAGCACGAGCAATAACTAAACGTTGTTGTTGACCACCAGAAAGGCCTAAAGCACTATCGTGCAAACGGTCTTTTACTTCATTCCATAATGCAGCACTGCGTAATGATTGCTCTGCCGCTTCATCTAATACACGTCGATTGTTTTCCCCCATGATACGTAAACCATAAACAACATTTTCATAAATGCTTTTAGGAAATGGGTTTGGCCGTTGAAATACCATACCTACCTGACGGCGTAATGCAGCTACATCAACATGTTTACCATAAATATTTTCACCGTGAAGGTTTATCGCCCCCTCGATTTTACAGGTATCAACTAAGTCATTCATCCGGTTGATACAACGTAACAAAGTAGATTTACCACAACCACTTGGCCCAATAAAAGCTGTTACTTGCCCTTTAGGAATGGACATACTTATATTTTGTAGTGCTTGTTTTTCGCCATAGTATAAGTTTAAATTTTTAATTTCTAACGCCACTTGTTCTGGCGATAAGTTATTAAGGTCAAGTTTGACTTTTGGCTCTGATAATTTTCTTGGGCTAACTGAAATCATAAATGTCTCTTTCAATTCTTAAATTTTGTTCGGTTAAAGCAAATATTCATTAATGGTAAATAGTTAAACAATTAATGCTCTAACATACGATATTTTTCTCTTAAACGATTACGTATGGTAACCGCAGTCATGTTCAGTGAAACGATAATGGTTACCAGTAAGAATGCAGTAGCGAACACTAACGGACGTGCTGCCTCAACGTTCGGGCTTTGGAAGCCAACATCATATATATGGAAACCTAAATGCATAAACTTGCGATCTAAATGTAGGAAAGGGAAGTTACCATCAAGCGGTAAGTTCGGCGCCATTTTGACCACTCCCACTAACATTAATGGAGCAACTTCACCTGCTGCTCGTGCAATAGCTAAAATAATGCCTGTCATAATAGCAGGACTAGCAATAGGTAAAATAATACGCCATAACGTTTCAGCTTTGGTTGCACCTAAGGCTAAAGAACCATGACGCATCGCCGATGGTATGCGAGATAAACCTTCTTCTGTTGAAACAATCACTACCGGCAGGGTTAAAATAGCTAAGGTAATCGCTGACCACATTACGCCCGGAGTACCAAACGTTGGACTGGGTAATGTTTCTGAATAAAACAATTGATCTAAACTACCACCAACCATATAAACAAAAAAACCTAAACCAAAAACGCCATAAACAATTGATGGCACACCTGCCAAATTAATAACAGCAATACGCAATAATTTAGTAAGTGCATTCTTTCCAGCATATTCATGTAAGTATATCGCAGCAACAACCCCCATAGGTGAAACGATAACGGTCATTAATAGCACCATTAATACCGTACCAAATATCGCAGGAAAAACACCACCTTCTGTATTCGCTTCACGTGGGTCGTCAATTAAGAAGCTGCCTATTTGCTCGATAAACACTGAGGCCTTGCCAATTACAGACAGCTTATTGTTGTAGGTTATTTTCAGAATTTCTTCAAAATTTATTTTGAGAACTTCGCCGCCCATAGCACGTACCACTAACTGGTCACGAGAAACTTTGTCGCGAATAGCCATAAGTTGTGTCTCTAAAACCTGATAATCAGCTTTTAGTTTAGCAACCTGCTGGTTGATTTCGCTTTCACGTTCTGGCGTTAAGGTATCGTCAAGCTTATGCTTACGCATCTTCAAACGTAAACGTTCAAGTTGATAATTGATAGCGCCAATATCCGTTTTTTGTAAGTCTTCGATTTCTTCTTGAAAACCGTCAACACGTTCAAGTAGCTCAGCCATTTTATCTAAGCTAACAGGCTTGCCATCTAAAACTATGCCTTCGATAAAGCCATAAAAGTTACCATTAGTGCGGCGTTCGATAACCATTACATTTTCAGGTGTAGACACTTTTGTCACTTTAGGCATTAATAACCAACGAAAGTCTAAACTCACTAATTCACGGTTACCGGTTTTGACTAGGATTCGCTCGATACTTTCTTGCGTTTGATCTAAGCCTAAATTTAAATGCGACAACTGCTTAGTAGGGATTCTTTCGCGATCGTATATTTCTCCAATCACGGTAATTGCCTTACCATTTTCATCAACCGTTTCAAATTGATAAATGTCTGCAGGCCAAAAGTAAGATAATCCGCGAGAAGCAATTAACCACAATAAACCTAGAACTGAAATTAAACTGATACTTACCCCGCCAGCAGATAACCATACCCACGGAGAACCAGATTTAAACCAACTATTCATAAACTCAGTTCCTCAACTATAACGAGCTGTATTTTTCACGTAAGCGCTGACGTATCAGTTCAGCAAACGTGTTGAAAATAAAAGTAAAAACAAATAAAACAAAAGCAGCTAAAAACAAAATTCGATAATGCGAGCTGCCCACTTCTGACTCTGGCATTTCAACAGCAATATTCGCCGCTAAAGTGCGCATACCTTGGAAAATGCTCCAATCTAATATCGGAGTATTACCTGTTGCCATTAGAACAATCATGGTTTCACCAACCGCACGACCTAACCCCATCATGACTGCTGAGAAAATACCTGGACTTGCAGTCAACAACACCACTTTAGCAAGTGTTTGCCATTGCGTTGCACCAAGTGCTAACGAGCCACTGGTTAAATGTTTAGGCACACTAAAAATGGCATCTTCTGCCATTGAGAAAATAGTAGGGATAACAGCAAATCCCATCGCAATTCCTACAACAAGTGAGTTTCGTTGGTCAAAGTCTATGCCTAAATCATTCGTTATATACTGGCGAACATCACCACCAAAAAACATGGTTTCAAATACGGGTGACAAAGCAAAAGCACTAGCCCCCGCAATAATTAAAACAGGAACAAGTAGTATCGGAGCCCATGTTTCAGGGATTTTGTTCTTCATTTCTTTTGATAATCTATGCCAAACAAATGCCGTTAAAAATACCGATACAGGCAGGAATATTAATAACATGGCAATTGCAGGTAGGTAATTTTCAATGATAGGTGCTAACCATAAACCCGCTAAAAACCCTAAAATAACGGTTGGTAAAGCTTCCATTAATTCGATTGTAGGTTTTACTTTTCGACGCATGCCTGGTGTCATAAAGTAGGCAGTATAAATTGCAGCACTTAAGGCAATTGGCACCGCAAACATCATCGCGTACATAGCTGCTTTCATCGTACCAAATGAAATAGGCACCAATGAAAATTTACCTTCAAAATCGTCTGAGCCAGATGTCGATTGCCAAATAAATTCTGGCTCTGGGTATCCTTCATACCAAACCTCTTCCCACAAAGCGCTCCATGTTACTTCTGGGTGTTCATTTTCAACACTAAATATTTTTAATTGCTTATCATCAATTATTACTAAGCCGTCAGCACGTGGTGAAATAGCAAATGCTGTCGGCTGACTCGTCGTTAACTGGCCACGCCATAATTCAGCTTCACTCGTTGTGTAAAAAGCACCTAATTCACCTGAAGGTGTTAAGGTATAAAAACTTTTTCTAAACTGCTCAGTATAAATAGCGGTAACGGCTTCGGTGTCACTAACATTAAACGTACGAATGCTTTTAAACTGACGACCGTTATCCGTAGCAACTTCAAACCACTGAGTCACTTTACCTGCGCTATTACCGATTAAAATTGAACTACTACCTGAAAGTAATGCCATTGAAGTAAGGTGCTGAGGTTCTGTACTACTTTGCTCTAAAGAAGGAATTATGGTCGCTTTAAGTTCAACAACATCTTCATCGTCTAGGTCATAAACAAAAACTTGGTCAGCACTGCGAACAAATGCTAATGACATATCAGGTGTAACTAATATTTCATCGACATGGTCAACAGGAAAATCAATTTCCTGATAATGAGTTTCATAAGCGCTATCGTAAGTAAAATCGTCTTCAGCAATCAGGCTAGTTTTAATTAATCGCTTGTCATGGGTAAATCCTACAAACAATGCTTTTTCTTCGCCCATTCCAAATGCAAGTTGTGTAAACATCTCGCCACTTTCATCAACAATAATTGACTCTTTACCTAATGGATAACCAATACTTGGAATGATTTCGCGAGTGCCAGAGTCAAAGTTTGAAAAAAACTTAGCCACAACAAGTTGTATATTTCCCTTGTTATCAACTAACAGTTTGTTGTCTACCCCTGACTCAACCACTTTAAGTAAACGAACATCGTCTGCTAATAAGTTCTCAGTCAGTACTAACGTGCCTTTTTCATGCGCCGCACTTTTCACTAATTGATAAAAATCAATTTGCCCTTGCTGATTTATTTGAAAACCTATTTCTTTTAGCTCATCAACACCTGTAGCTAAAATTGGCGTTTTGGTATTAATTTCAAATTGACCAATAGGCTCTATTTTTGCTGACTCAAATATAGGTTTTATTACATATAGTAAATAAAGAAAGATCAGTACAAGCGTAAATAATACACTTATACCACCTAACGTTATTAGCCATTGTGCTAACGTATTTTTCAACTGACGTGGGCCAGTCGATTTCAATGCAATTGCCACTCAAAACACCTTTATTTCTGGAAATTTTAATACGGTGTGAATTATAAGACAGTAATATGACATATTTGTGACAGGGAAGAATTCCTTTGCAAAGAAATTATTTAGCTCGGAACTATAAAGAAAAGGTAATTGTTAACTAACGTTTTTTTGTTTATCTTTAGACTAAAATAAAAATATAATTCTGAGGTGAAATTTGAGTTTAAGTAAATTAATGTCAAAAAACTTAATCACACTAGATATGGATGATGATTTAGGTAAAGCTAAGGCTATATTTGATCAACATAAAATCCATCATATTTTAGTGCTAAATGATAAAGAGCTTGCTGGAATAATTACCGATCGGGATATTTACAAAAATTTAAGCCCAACCATAGGTACGAGAAACGAAACGCCACGTGACAACTCCATGTTGCAAAAAAAACTGCATTTAGTGATGAGTCGAAACCTTATTACGACCAGTGAGCAGGCAACATTAAATGAAGCTGTATTACTGTTTTATGATAATCATATTTCATGCTTACCCGTTGTTAATGATTTGATGCAACCCATTGGGATAATTAGCTGGCGAGATATATTAAAAGTGATAGCGCTACAATATCGTCAAAAATTAGCAGAAGTAAAATAAAATCCTAATGGTTAACTATTAAATAGAAAAAGTACCGGCGAGCAAACCTGTACTGCTCGCAATGTTGCATATCTATAATAAATCTTTAACATTGCTGTCCGATTCCCGCGAGTTATTAATAATATTTGCATTTATACTGTTTAGCATTAAAGCAAATCATAAACGGAAATTGCAATTATGCTAGATATTGATATTTGCCAAAATGCTCGCTTAAGTCGCGATGCAAGGTTTGATGGTAAATTTTATACCGCCGTACTCACTACCGGTATTTTTTGTCGTCCGGTTTGCCCCGCTCGGCCACCAAAGCCTGAAAATGTTCGCTATTACCAAAGCGCTGAACTTGCGCAAAACTCTGGTTTTAGACCTTGTAAACGTTGTTTTCCGGAGCTTGCCCCAGCACCTTTATTACCAGAGAAAATAAAACGATTAGTACAAAGCTATTATGAAAACAACAACAGCATCTCAAGAACAGCCAAAGAGCAAAAAGTAAGTGAGCGCCAACTGCAAAGGTTGTTTGTAAAGTACTATGGCTTAGCACCCAGTGAGTTTTTTCATCAACAACGTTTGTTACAAGCCCGAAAATTATTAACAACAACAAACCTCAGTATAACCAATACAGCCTATGCAGCAGGTTTTAATAGCGTTAGACGCTTTAACGAAGTAATAAAAAATTCCTATGGCGCAACGCCAAGCGAAATACGAGGCAATAAGCAGGCTAAGATAGACGAAGAAAGACCAAATACTTCAACATTGAAGACCAATAATACGGTAACTATATTATTACCATATCGTCCGCCGTTTGATTGGCCATTAATGCTTAGTTTTTTTCGTTTGCGTCAGATCAGCAATATTGAAAAAGTAAGCGAAACTGAATATTGCCGAAGCTTTATTATAGAAAATTGTCACGGCTGGTTTAAAGTATCTCAGCCAATCGATTGCTCAAATTATAAAACAAAAAACGCATTACAATTAACTGTTAGCATGAATGATTTTAGTTATTTGAATCAAGTGATCACGCGGGTAAGAAAAATGTTTGATCTAGACGCTGACATGTTATTAATACATCAACACTTAAAGTCACATCCGGTATTAAAAGCCGTTATTGAACAATATCCCGGCTTAAGGTTACCTGGTTGTTGGAATATTTTTGAGTTTTCAATACGTGCAATTCTAGGGCAACAAATTTCGGTTAAGGCAGCAACAACCTTAGCGCAAAGAATTGCTGAAAAATATGGCGGCAATGTAGATAAAAGCCAAAGCCCGTATAGCGAAATGAATAAACATTTCCCCACGCCAGCGCAATTAAAGCAAGTCGATTATGCTGATATTGGCTTAACCCAATCTCGCATTGCAACATTGCAGCGTTGGGTCGATTTTTATTTAGCAACACCTGATGTGTTTTCAACTTCAGCTAGTATTGAAACCTTAGAAAAAACGCTCACTCAATTGAAAGGCATAGGCCCATGGACAGTTAATTATCTTGCGATGCGTGGTTTAAGCGATCCTGATGCTTTCCCTAGTGCCGATTTAGGTATAATCAAAGCACTCACCGTTAACAATGAAAGGCCTGAGAATAAAAGCATCTTAGCTACAGCTCAGCAGTGGCGTCCTTGGCGTGCATATGCAGCAATTAATTTATGGCAATCACTGGCTATAACGAACAATTCACCAACAAAAAGTTTAAAATAAAAATCACAACAAGAGAAATAACTATGTATTTTACTATCACCTCTTCTCCGTATGGCGATATCGCTTTAACGGCAAATGAACAAGGCTTAACCGCACTCTCATTTCAACAAGGTGCATTACCTCTTGTTATTGACAATGACTATATCGAAAGTCCCCTGCACTTTATTGACATATGCCAGCAACTTGAAGAGTATTTTGCCGGTCTACGTACTGTATTCGATTTGCCACTTGCCCCGCAGGGCACACCTTTTCAACAAAAAGTATGGCAAGCATTAACCACTATCAAACAAGGTGATACGCAAAGCTATCTATGGATAGCTAAAAAGATTAACAACGAAAAGGCTGTGCGAGCAGTTGGTGCTGCCAACGGGAAAAACCCTATAGCATTAATAATTCCATGCCATCGTGTTATTGGTGCCAATGGTAAGTTAACAGGGTATGCGGGCGGGTTAGCATTAAAAGCAAAATTATTAATGCATGAAAAAGCACATTTTACGGTTTGATTTTATTCACTTTAAACGAAGAGAAAAACGAACCTTCATCTACCAAGTATAATAGATAGCAGATGAAGGCGGGCTTTTGTTGTCTTGATTGACTTATTCTACAACCCATAACTTTTTCTTTTCTACGCCGTCACGTAAAAAGCGAAACTCAACTTTGTCGCCTTTATCATAAGTTGACATACGCTTTTTAAGCTTAACAGCAGACTCTAAGTCTTTAAGCTGGTGACCCCCAACAGTTAACAATATATCGCCACCTAACAACATCGGAGTACGCCCGATTAGTATGCTTAAGTTACCACCTCTAAAGCCCATTTTGTCAGCTAACGTTCCCGGAATCACTTGCTGAATAAGCATGCCGTAGCCGTGTGGATTATTTAAAGCTTTTGCTAATTTTTCATTCAATAATTGTGGAATAAATCCGGAAAACACTCCTGGGTCGCTCTCAATTACCGTGCGAACCGTATCGATAGAAACCACAAAACCTAAACCGTTACTACCACCGGTATTTGAAAGGATATAACTAACAATGCCAATAATATCACCATCAAGGTTAAACATCGGCCCACCTGAGTTTCCTTTGTTAATAGCCGCATCGGTTTGTAAAAAACGAGGGATTAACGTTGAGCCTGGAATTTTTTCACGATCGCGCACTCCACTTAAATAACCAACCGATAAACTATGACTAACACCATAAGGCGCCCCAATAACGACAACTTGCTCACCAATATCATAATCACCCGATTTAGCTAATTTTAAAGGTTTAATTTTACTCGGCACATGAGCAGCTTGAATCATGGCGAGATCAATTAACGCATCAACCCAAACGACATGACCGGATGTTTTTGAACCATCAGCAAAAATCACTTCAATGTCTGTTGCGCGATCAACCACATGGGCTGCAGTTAAAATGCGGCCTTCTTGGCTAATCAAGGCACCAGAGCCTAAAGAGTCAGCAGTGCTAACCTGGTATTTCACTTGACCAGGCTCAGGTTGAGCCAGTGCTTTAACGTGCAGTTCAACGACACCGTTATTCACGGCCTTAAATAATTTTTGCACACCATTCTCTGCAATTGAGAATAATGAGTAACTCGAGAGTAAAATGAATAAAGCAATACGTAACATTAATGAATGTCCTTAAAAAAGGTAAAAAAAGAATGAAAGTGAATCTACAGGCAGTCTAGCTAAATTGCTTCTTTATAGCAGTACATTTTTAAATGTTTAAAATAACAGTTAGCCAATAAGGTTAATCCTGATAAGATGTTGATAGTATTTTTCGAGAATAAAAAAGTAATGATTGCAGATTTTTTTACTGTTTTGGCGCTAGTTATTTTATTATGGATGGCTTGGTTATTGGTCAAAGCTAAACGCTTTACCCAATTTAAACGTGAAATAGAACAAGAGCTAAAACCAAAAGTTATTGCTGATATTTTAATTGAATTAGAAGAAAGTAGAAGTGACGTTTTCCCTAATAACGAAGTTCACCAACAGGCAACACTTTATTACTGGACCCAATATAAAGCACGCATTTTACAAGCAGCATTACAACGAGACATTATTAACCAACAATGGCTAAAAGATACTGGCAACCTACGTAACAGCCAGCACCTTTTTCATATTGAACAGCAGTATTTGAATCAACGTTAGTGCTAATTATGCTTTTCGTTTGAACTGAATGTCCCAAACACCATGACCTAAGTTATTACCACGGTTTTCAAACTTAGTTAACGGGCGAGAGTCCGGACGTGGTACAAAATCACCTTCTGTAGCTAAGTTTTCATAACCCGGTGCAGAATTCATATCTTCAATCATACATTCTGCGTAGTTTTCCCAATCTGTCGCCATATGAAAAACACCGCCTACTTTAAGTTTTTGGCGAATGGTTTCGACAAACTCAAGTGAAACTATACGGCGTTTATGATGTTTCTTTTTATGCCATGGATCAGGGAAAAATAACTGCACGGTCGTTAATGAACTACTAGGAATACAGTCAGCAAGTACTTCTATCGCGTCATGTTCAAATACTTTTAAGTTATCAACACCTTCTTCTTTGGCTAAGGAGATACAAGCGCCAACACCAGGGCGATGCACTTCAACACCAACAAAATTCAGTTCAGGGGCATTTTTTGCCATTTCGACTAAAGATTTCCCCATGCCAAAACCTATTTCTAAAACAATAGGATTGCTATTATTAAAAAGATTAGCAAAATCGATCATTCCATCTTGGTGGTTCAAGCCCATTGTTGCCCAAAATTGTTCTAAAGCACTCGCCTGCCCTTTCGTCAAACGACCTTCGCGCTTAACGAAACTACGTACTTTGCGAATGTACTTACCTTCTTTTTCGGCTTGTTCAATAGTTTTGTGGCTTCTTTCTTCAGTCATATGCTTTGTCTTACTGGTTGTTATAAAAATAGAGGGTTGTTAAAGGGTAATAACGATTACGCCCACCACACATCATATAAGTCGCTTACTGCTACAGCTGTAGCGCCATTACTGTTTAACCATGATTCAACAGCGTTACGATGTTCATCAGTACATTTACCTATTTTTTGAGTACAGATAATGCCATGCCATAATACATCACCTTCGCCACCAAAACCTAAAGCATTTGGTTGAATAACGTCATTAAAAAAATTAGTTAAAAAGCTATCAACTGCATCGTTATCAGTACCATCGGCCAATTTAAAAGCAACGTCAAAACCTAATTCTTGGTATTCATCAACACGTAATTTTTTACGTAAACGGCGGTTACGGTTTTTAGCATTTACTTTCATTTTAATTCCTTAAGACTTATGGGCAGAACCTCGAACAATAATCTCGAGTTCAATATGGACGAGAGCATAATGGCATTATAAAATTTTGCAATAAAAAATGCACATTTATTCGTTAGTGTTTATTAGGTAAACTATGTCCGCTATGACAAATCAAACTCAAATATCAATAAAATCAGCGCAGTATTTTTCCACACAAACACTCGACTGGTACCAAGCCCAAGGCCGTAAACATTTACCTTGGCAACAAAACAAAACCCCATACCGTGTATGGATTTCAGAAATTATGCTGCAACAAACACAAGTCGCGACGGTTATTCCTTATTACCAACGCTTTATGGAGAGCTTCCCAACCATAAATGACTTGGCTAATGCGGACGAAGATACCGTATTACACCATTGGACAGGTTTAGGTTATTACGCACGGGCACGTAATTTACATAAAACCGCCAAAATAATTCAGCAAGAGTATCAAGGACAGTTCCCCGAAAATATTGATCAAGTCATTGCCTTAGCTGGTATTGGTCGCTCTACCGCTGGTGCTATTTTAAGTTTGGCGCTTAATAAGCACCATGCGATTTTAGATGGTAACGTTAAACGAGTATTAGCTCGCTGTTATATGGTTGAAGGCCATAATGGCCAAGCAAAGTATGAAAAAGCATTATGGCCTATTGCTGAAGTATTAACGCCCGCAAAAGGTGTTGCGCAATTTAATCAAGCAATGATGGATTTAGGTTCACTCATATGCACGCGCAGCAAACCTAAATGTGAACTTTGCCCTTTAAATGAAACTTGTTTAGCGTTTTCGTTAAATGAACAAAGTAATTTCCCACAGAAAAAACCAAAGAAAACCATACCTGAGAAACAGACCATCATGGTAATACCACGCATAAAACAACAGGTGTTAATGGAAAAGCGCCCGCCTAGTGGTATATGGGGTGGTTTGTGGTGCTTTTTAGAGGTGCAACACATAGATGAGATAGCGCCTTTGTTAGCAAAACAAAATTTGCAACAAACATCAGTGCAGCAATTAACAAAATTTCGTCATACTTTTAGTCACTTTCATTTAGATATAGAGCCAATAGTAATTGATTGTGAACAACTACCAGTAAAAGAAATCAACGATAATAGCTTGCAACAATGGTATAATTTAACCACAACAGCATCGGTTGGCTTGGCAGCATCAACGCAGAAATTGATCACCTTATTAAAGCCATGATATTTTTTCGATGTACAGACCTATAAATAACGAAAACAAGAGAATGAACTTATGAGCCGTATGGTATTTTGTCAAAATTTAAAAAAAGACGCCGAAGGATTAGGATTTCAACTTTATCCAGGAGAAGTGGGTAAACGAATTTTTGATAACATTAGTCAAGAAGCATGGAAAAACTGGCAACAAAAACAAACTATGCTTATTAATGAGAAAAAAATGAATATGATGGAAGCAAATGATCGTGCTTTTTTAGAATCTGCCATGGTTGCTTACCTTTTTGAAGGAAAAGAGCCAGAAATTGAAGGCTACGTTCCTCCCAAAAAATAATAATTTCTTAGCTCTTTTTTTATCAAACAAGGGTTAAATTGTGAAATTACGCTGACATTTCCGACAATCAGCAGAAAAAAGAAGCAAACAAACATTTAATTAAAAAAAAAGGTTGACGAACAAAACGAAAAACAGTTTAATACGCCCCGTCTTCAAGGCAAAGCCAAGAAGACAGCAGATTAGACACTGCCTCGATAGCTCAGTCGGTAGAGCAGAGGATTGAAAATCCTCGTGTCCCTGGTTCGATTCCGGGTCGAGGCACCATCTATTCAAACCTATTTGAATATTTGTTGCTTAGTTATTTTATTAAAAATAGTTTAGAAATATTTATTCGGTGCCAAAATAAATAGTTCGAAAGAATATATTTATTGCACACATCTTTGTGTGCCGACTTAGCTCAGTTGGTAGAGCAACTGACTTGTAATCAGTAGGTCGCCAGTTCGACTCCGGCAGTCGGCACCATTCCTTCGTAGGAAGCAATAAGCCCTAACCTCGGTTAGGGCTTTTTTGTATCTAGCGGTTGGGCTAACTCTACAGTCAATTTCACTGCACCAATATAACCGCCTCCTCACCTATTTTATATCTTTTAAAAATAACTAACTATTTAGCATAGTTTTATTACGTCAGTTCTTTAGTAAGAGCTAAGCTCCTCGATTCATTAAAAAATATGCAAATTATATACACCACACCAACTGTTATGTTATAACATCACAACCGATAACTAAAAAGAAACAAAATGTCACTCCCGTCCAATGCTGAATTTAAAACACTATCAATTCGTCGTGCTTCAATGGCCAATAGCATATTAGTATTAACAGACATCTATCAAGAAGATATAATACACCATGAAAGTTTCGCTATTTAGATAACGAAGCTTATTATTCGGGCATTCAAAATTGACTAATTTGCACTGTATTCAACTCACACATCGATATAAGAAATGGAACCAATGAAAATAAAAATTATAACAGCGTTTGCTGCTTTACTTTTACCGTTATCTATAGCGTCATCAGCTAATGCTACCGCGATAAAGCAAACAAAAGGCGATTTTGAAGACAAGTTTCGCCAACTAGAAGAAGTACTTCCGACACCTAATGTATATCGTAATGCAGCGGGTGAACCAGGTGAAAATTACTGGCAACAACAAGTAGACTATAAAATTAACGTCACACTTGATGAAGAAAAACGCCGATTAATAGGTAGTGAAAAAATCACTTACCAAAATAACTCGCCGTACAAATTAAAGTACTTGTGGGTACAATTAGACCAAAATATATTCAAAGAAGACTCTATCGCAAGTATGACAAAGACATTTAGCGGTGATTCTCCTTCTGCATTTTCAAGTGATGGTGGTAAACCTGCAAAGTTGAGTTTAAATACTTTACGTCGTCAGCAATTTTTAGCCGATAACGAAGTAGGTTACGAAATCAGTGCCATTAAAGACAGCCGTGGTAACGCATTAAGCTTTACGCTTGTTGGTACACAAATGCGTATCGACTTACCTAAACCATTAAAGTCAGGTGACGATGTCGAATTCTCTATAGATTTCGCTTTCAATATTGTTGAAGAAGATGCTGTATCAGCTCGCTCTGGTTACGAAAAATTTAAAGACGGCAATGACATTTTCCTACTCGCACAGTGGTTCCCACGTTTACATGCCTACACTGACTATGAAGGTTGGAATAACAAAGAGTTTTTAGGTCGTGGGGAGTTTACTTTAGAATTTGGTGATTATGAAGTAGAGATTAATGTACCTGCTGATCACATCGTAAGTTCAACCGGGGTATTAACAAACCCGAAAGACGTATTAACAAAAACACAACGAAACCGATTAAAACAGGCGAAAACTGCAAAGCGCCCTGTATTTATTGTGACTGAAGAAGAAGCGTTAGAGAACGAAAAAGAAGGTACAGATAAGCGTAAAACCTGGGTGTTTAAAGCAGAAAATGTACGTGACTTTGCTTGGGCTTCATCACGTACATTTATGTGGGATGCTAAAGGTTATAAGCAAGGTGGTAAAGTACAAGATCACGTAATGGCTATGTCTTTCTATCCTGTAGAAGGTGGTGATTTATGGAAGAAATACTCAACAGAGTCAGTGATTCATACTATGGAAGTTTACTCACGTTACTCTTTTGATTACCCATATCCTACTGCGCAATCGGTTAATGGCCCTGTTGGTGGCATGGAATATCCAATGATCACCTTTAATGGTCCACGTACTGAACTACGTGATGATGGCTCGCGTACATATTCACAAGCTGAAAAGCGTTTCTTAATTGGTGTAGTTATCCACGAAGTTGGTCACATTTATTTTCCAATGGTCGTTAACTCTGACGAACGTCAGTGGACTTGGATGGACGAAGGTTTAAATAGCTTTTTAGACGGTGTTGCAGGCCGTGAATGGGACCCTACTATTCCTTGGGGCGTTGAACCACGTGACATTACTGGTTATATGAAGTCTCAAAACCAAGTACCTATTATGACACAGTCAGATAGCGTATTGCGTTTAGGTCCGAATGCTTATACTAAACCTGCTGCAGCTCTTAACATTTTACGTGAAGTTATTTTAGGTCGTGAATTATTCGACTTTGCTTTTAAAGAGTACTCTGAGCGTTGGATGTTTAAACGCCCTACGCCATCAGACTTTTTCCGCACAATGGAAGAAGCTTCTGGCGTTGATTTAGATTGGTTCTGGCGTGGTTGGTTCTACTCAACAGATCATGTTGATATTTCTATCGATAAAGTTTATCAAATGCGTTTAGACACACATAACCCGGACGTTGATTACGGTCGCTTACGTCAAATTGAAGCAGACAAGCCTTCTTCATTATTTGTTGAACGTAACAAAGCTGAAGGAAAAAAACTATGGGTAGATGAAAATCAAGACGTGACTGACTTCTACGACGAAAATGATCGTTTTACAGTGACCAATAAAGAGCGTAATAAGTACAAAAAATTCTTAAAAGGTTTAAAGCCTTGGGAACGTAAAACGCTTGAACGTGCTGTAAAAGAAGATAAGAACTACTACGTATTAGAGTTTTCTAATGTCGGTGGTTTAGTTATGCCAATTCTTTTAGAGTTAACTTACAAAGACGGTTCTACAGAAAGCCAGTACATTCCGGCTGAAATTTGGCGTCGTACGCCGAAGCAAGTTAGCAAGCTCGTAGTTACTGATAAAAACAAAGAGCTTGTGGGTGTAACGGTTGATCCAGGTTGGGAAACAGCTGACGTAGACATAGAGAACAATCACTACCCACGTCAAATCATCCCGAGCCGTGTTGAAGCTTATAAAGCGAAGAAGCGCTCAGGCAAAGTACATCGTGACATTATGCATGATATCAAAACAGAGCTTAAGTCTGACGAAGATGAAAAAGAGAAAAAGGATCAGTAATGCCTAAAGGATCATTCATTTTTATCAATGTATTGTTGTTGGTAAGTGTTAATTTTATTGCGACAAATTTTGCATTCGCTCACCAGCAAAAAGCTGCAGAAACAACCGTACTGTTTAACAAGCGATCTGGCCAGCTGGAAGTATCACATCGTTTTTATATGCATGATACTGAACATGCGGTACAGTCATTATTTGATAAGAACGCAGATATAATTAGCTCAGAAAAAACACAAAAGCAATTTGCCGGTTATGTTGCAAAACAATTTTTAGCTCGCACTTTAACTGATGAAAATTTACCATTAACCAGTGTCGGTTATGAGGTAGAAGGTAAGTTTTTTTGGGTATATCAAGAAACAGCAATACCAAGCACACTTGGTGGAGTAAAGTTGTTTAATGGTGCACTACGAGAACTTTGGCCTACGCAAATCAATATGGTGAATATTGAAGGCAAAGGTCAAGTGCGTACTTTGTATTTCAGCGATAATAATGACTGGTTGGTAACTCAGTTTAACTAGAGTATGAGTTAGTACTTTACCCTTTTGGCTGGCAGTTAACGCAGTGCTTTTTAGATAATATAATAGGGCTATGATTGTATTTTAAGTTATTGTTTATGTCGTTGAGTCGCGTAGATAGTAGCTTCAGTTATACTAGCCCATAGCTTGTAATCAGTAAGTCACCAGTTAGACTCTGGCAGTCGGCACCATACCTTCGTAGCAAGCAAGAAGCCCTAACCTCGGTTAGGGCTTCTTTGTATCTATCGATTGCTCGAATTTAATAGTATATTTCATTAACACCGATTAACTCCCTCTACTTTATCTAATTTGAGCTAATGTAAATTACTGTTTTTTCTACTTTGAAAACAAATTTAATAAGCTGCTTATTCGCCAATTTTTAATATTGATATACATCCTAAAAACTTAAAAAACAGGCGTTTTCATAAATATGTCCTACATTTAAGTTTCATATGTATTATCAAAAAATCTTGGAGTTAATGGATGCAACCGAAGAAACCTCAGCAAAAGCCAGTTAGATCGACTTTAAATCAAAATCAAAAGTCGAGACGTTCTATATCTACTCCAATGACTAATGAAGCGTGTGATGATTTTGATATTATTGTAAAAAGTGTTAAAAAAAATAATGATAATAACGAACAGCCAATTAAACCTGACGACCCTTACCTTTATTTTACAGAAAGAGACCTTTCTAAAATTCTCAATAATCTTGATACATTGCGCAATGAGGTTTATCCAACTCAACAAACAGATGAAGAATGTGACAAAAAACTACCCAACTTCCCTTCCGTATGTCTAATAGGGCTAGGAAGGTGCGGCTCTAATATTGCGTTAGATGTTGCATCACTAGTACATAGTGCAAGGAAGTACTATTTAAACGAATTTAATGATGAAATTAAAAAAAATAAAGAGTTAGAAGCTAGTTCTATAAAATGGATTAAAAGAAACTTAAGACTAAAAACACAAAAGTCAGACAAACCAGTATTTCTTATTGAACCATTAGTGATGTTAGGCGATTTAGATAAAGATATTGAGGGGAGAATTCGCTTTTCATCACAAAGCTATGACAAAGACTTTTTAGATGAATACAGTAAATTAAAGATAATGGATTTATCTGAAATACATGCAGGTGGTGCTGGTAACGCGCCTATTCTTGGACAATACCTTGCAAAAATAATTTTGAATAAACCAACGGATCATTTCAACAATGCCGACTGGAAGTTCATTCATTCATACTTAATTGATTCTTGTGGAATAAAAGCAAATCAATCGAGACTATATTTTTATATATTCAGTGCTGGCGGAGGAACCGGTTCAGGAATGGCATCAGAATTTGGTTTAGCACAACAATATTCATACATGAGTAAAACTTTTGATATTCGTCCTGAAAAAGAATTAAATAGTCAAAACCAATCTTTTGTCTTTGAACCAATATTCGCTAGCGGTATTTGTATATTGCCAAATATTACTGACCCTACTATTGAAGCTTCAGAAGCACTTCATATCAATGCCGGACGATTGTTATGTAAGTATTTAGCTGAAGAATGGGACTTTTCATACAATATTGACAATAATGATAATCAATGCGAATTATCGCGATACAAGATACGCCCATGGAATTCTATGATGTTAGTATCAAATGACATCATGCGTTACGCCGAGCAAAGCGACAGTAATAGTGAAGTTAAATTTATTGATGTCAACACCATGGAAAAATACGCCAACCAATACATTAGCCAACAAATATTTAATATTCTCACCGCACAGGCAGTTACTACAGATTATGATGACAATTACTTTCACCGAGCGGGCATAGATATTGGAGAAACAATTAGATTAGATGCGAATGATTTATTTATGAGCTTAGCAGGACCTGTTGCTATAGCTTATGCCGAATCGGTGGTGAGCGACTACGCTACAGATACAGATGCTAAAACAAATAATATTGATGAAAGTAACAGCTTAAATATTGATGAACTATTCTTTCGTTCAATTGATTTACCTCATTTTAATAAAGATACTAAAGCAATTGAAGGTGTTAGCTTATTACCCATTGAATCAAAGAGCTATAGAGAAGCTTTAGAAAAATATAAGAACTCGGATTATGATCCTAAACATTTAAAAAATTTGCATTTTTTCAAAAACTGCTCTTCTATTGTTTCAATTATTTCGCTACCCAAAGATTACAAACTTTCTTATATTGATTTAAACAAATTAAAAATGCATCTTAATAACTTATTTCCGAATACCACCTTAAAGCGTTACGCTTTAGTGATAGGAACTTCTGCAAATTTATCTTTGACTACTTTAATCGCTAAAAGCCCTTGTCTGAGCGATGATTTTTTAACGCTCATTGTTGCTTATATAAAGCGTTGTTTTGCCAAAGCGCCTTATCGCTTTGATGACAGTTTAGATAAAGCGATAATTGAGTTTATTCGCGCACCTGAGTTCGATGAAAGTAAACTCGAAGAAATGTTAGTTGAGCATGAAAACCCAGCAAAAATACTAGATACCAACTGGTATGCGATTAAGCCAATGTATGAGAAGAAATATCGAGAGTTAGTACGTGATAATAAAAGATTTACTTCAATTAATGATATTCGTTTAACTGTAGACAGTGTCAAAAAATCAATTCACTACTTACGAGAAATTTATCGTCATAGGATAAGTAAAACGCAAGTTATTTCCTTAAACAGTGAAGTAAATAAAACCACGCTTGACACAACTAACAAATAGAATAGTTAACGTATTATAAATTCGCGAAAATATTAGTTGAAGGTGCCAATATCTAAACTGGGTATTGGCACCAGTAACTGCTGGCTTGTAACACAATGACTTTAAACTGTCTGCGCATAAGCTTGCCCAGTTAAAGTTTTAAGTTTTTTATTTGGTCTTTGATAATGTTGGCTGAGTAATTGAATTTTAAAAGAGTCAACAAAGTAAATTTAAATAAGCGCCTTAACTACGTAAATTTTTTGCCGACTCCATCACCATATAGGTTGTAATTGAAGTTACCTGCTCTAAAACGCCTAATACATCCGTATGAAATATTTTATATGTAGCAAGGTTTTCTGTTTCTACCCGTAATAAATATTCATATGAGCCGGTAATATTATGGCACTCGCTAACTTCTGGCGACAATGTTATCGCTTGTTCAAAAGCAAGCTGTGACTTCTTAGTGTGATCACCTAAACCAACAGCTACATAAGCGATACATTCAATACCTAATTTGGCTTTATTGATAACAGCTCGATAGCCACTGATCACACCAGAGCTTTCTAATTCTTGTACTCGGCGCAAACATGCTGATGGTGAAAGTCCAACTCGATTGGCAAGTTCAGTGTTGCTGAGTCGACCATTCAATTCCAACTCTTGCAATATTCTTTTATTAATACGGTCTAATTTAATCATAAGTTGCAATATTATCCCCTTAGAAGCAAAGTTTGCAAGATAATGTATTATAAAAATACTTATAATTTAGTTAACTTTAATTATCTAAATCGAGTATTTTTGTGACTTTTGATTTATTACTAGCGTTAATCGCTTTTGCGTTTGTTTCCTCAATAAGCCCCGGCCCAAATAACTTAATGTTAATGTCTTCAGGAGCAGTTTTTGGCTTTAAACGTACTATTCCACACATGTTAGGGGTTGGTTTAGGCTTCACTTTTATGATAATACTTGTGGGTATAGGTTTGATGAAATTATTTAATAATTACCCAATAATGTATCAAATATTAAAGTACCTAAGCATTAGCTATTTAATATATTTAGCTTATAAGATAGCAACGGCAAGCAAACCTGATAATAGTAAAAAAGACAAAAACAAGCCGATATCTTTTCTACAAGCCGCTGCATTTCAGTGGGTTAATCCAAAAGCTTGGACGATGGCATTAACGGCGATTAGCGTTTATTCACCATCACAACAAATGGAATCGATCATCATCGTTGCTTTAATCTTTGGAATTGTAAATTTACCCTCTGTAAGCTTGTGGACAGTGCTTGGTCAACAGCTAAGCAAAGTACTGAGCAGCGATTCCCGTTTACGTACCTTTAACTTCACAATGGCCGGTTTATTATTAATGTCACTTTACCCTGTTATTTATCCTTAACAAGGGATATACCATGACTTATCAAGGATTTAACAAATCAAGAGGTTTGAATTTGAATAAAATAATAATTGCTTGTATTCATCAAGCTCTAACCTGAGTTAGGGCTTTGCTATTCATTGACAGACGTTAATCAAAACCTTAGTCAAATGAATTTTTCCTTAGTAAAGTCGAATTAAATCTAAATCACCTCATAAACTGTTTTTTCATAATTTACGCATTGAGGTTTAAAATAGTTTAAAGCTAAGCTAAGCTAAGCTAGGTTTATAAAACACTATTCTCAAATACAATTCTATAAAAAACATATTCTAAAGGCTTACTTTATAAGACTGAATAATTAATGTTCAGATTTTTCTTTTGTATCTGTTTGAGGATGAAACATTGTTAATAACCTCAGTTAGAGGTATTAACATCATACGGAAGAAAGCATGCAAAAAAATATAAT
>Ga0209395_1003016_pt1 | contig 21322 bp, 20 predicted proteins | sample GOMGulsemesocosm_3_FD_184635 | JGI IMG/M metagenome (GOLD analysis project Ga0209395, IMG submission 184635) | Methane-oxidizing microbial communities from mesocosms in the Gulf of Mexico - GOM9D Gulf of Mexico (SPAdes) (version 2) | ecosystem: Environmental > Aquatic > Marine > Cold seeps... | reverse complement strand
TTGAGAGGTTTTTTTATGGAGTTTGGTTTCAGCGGCTAATCAATTTATAGAAAATAGGTCTAAGGGTATGGTCTGGCTAATTGATTTTATTCTTCACCACCGCCGTATTCAGCAAAACTCTCTGCGCCTGTCATCTCTTTGGTGGTGTTTGCAAAACAGTAGTAGCGGGGTTTGTCCTCAATAAAAACCTGGCTGTCAAAAACCAGCTCGGGCCCCTCATCGAATAAATCTGCTGGCATGTAGTAGCGCTGATTTTCTTTCAATCGATAAAAAAGATGCGTGCCGCAGTTTTGGCAAAAACCACGCTCAGCCCATTCCGATGAATCAAACACCCTGATTTGATCTTCGCCCTGAAATGAAACCTCTGTACCACAATCAATAGCCATATAAGGACCACCGCACCATTTTCGGCAGGTACTGCAATGGCAAGCGCCGACTTTATTGCTCATGGCTTCTACTACAACCTGTACTGCATCACACAGGCAGCGGCCTTCTCCTTTTGATTCAGGCATGATTGTCCCCGATTAACTTGGTGAGCTATTTTTTATTTTCTGCTTAAAAAGCCTGCGAGGCAACACGGCGAGATTTGAGGAAAGGGCACTCATCCATTTTTATATAAGTGACTAGTGTAAAGCGTGTTCAAACAAAAAATGCCGATCCTTAATAACTTGTTGGAACGCTAACCTGTAATACATACTATTTCGGGCTACAACACTTGCAGCGCAGTCTTATACACATTCTAAAATATCAAGAAAATTTTAATAACTAAATTGCATTAGTTTTGCTGGTGAGGCCGTTGACAATTATAACCTATTGATAAATAAGGGGTTTATATTGAGTGGTCAAAAAATGCACAAATTGTATGAATGTCAGTTGTAGCACCTATTTACGTAACCTACTCAAGTATTACCCCCAAAGTTATCCACAGAATTTGTGGAAAACATTTGAAGCAATAATGTTCTTTTTTTATTCAAGTTGCTCACCGTTAACGCTTACCATTGAAATTTGAGGACCTTTAAATAGTAATAAATCTTTAAGTTGAATAATTAGTTTTCTGATTGGATGCTAATTGATAGGCATTAAGTACAAGTTGCCACTATCCACAAGGCTTTAGGTGTTTTGCAGGTATAGTCAGCGTAAAAGAGAGCGTTATGGTGCGCGAAGATAGTTTCTTATAACTATTTGCACCGGTGTGTATCTAAAACGTTGACTGAAAAGGATATGGAGGCCTTTTTGACGTTATTTATATTACTTCTGATTGCCAACGGCACCCCGGTGGTTGCACGAATTATTCTGCGTGATCACTTTACGTTGCCTGTTGATGGCGGCTTGTACTTTGTTGATGGCAGGCGCTTGCTTGGATCGCGTAAAACGGTGGTTGGATTAGTTTCCGCAGGTGTTGTTACGACGTTAGCGGCATTGCTGCTGGGCGCGTCCTGGAATATAGGCCTGTTGGTTGCTGCGGGCTCGATGGCGGGGGATCTGCTATCAAGCTTTGTTAAACGACGATTGAATGTCGCGCCGCATGGGGTTGTATTGGGGTTGGATCAAGTGCCCGAAGCCCTGTTTGCTTTGTTATTAGTAAAGGCGGAGTTTGCGCTGGGTAACTGGGAAATAGTTAGTATTTTGATTGGTTTTTGTATGGCGGAGTGGAGCCTGACGTACCTGATGGATAATTTTGATTTGCTGCATACAAAAGAGGGTTAAGCGTAATTAAGCGCAGCGTAGTCGGTGGACTGTGATCTCGGGTGGGCAATTGAATCTGGCATCGACGATCGATGTGCCTGAACCCGCAGAGGTATAACCTCGTAATTGTTGATAGCGCCAATTGCCAGAGCCCACATACCTGGGACACCGGGCATTCAGTGTTATGGGCTTTCCTCCGGGCAAGCAAATTTGGCCGCCGTGAGTGTGTCCACAGAGCATTAGGTTAAAGTCGGCAAAGGCGCATTGCTGGTAGATTTCCGGGGAGTGGGCCAGCAGGACTGATACAGCGTCTTCGGGAATATCTTGTGTGGCTTTCTCGAAATTGTCTGTACGGTAATAGTGCGGGTCATCAATGCCGGCTAGATAGAATACCGCGCCGTTGTGTTCAATTTTGATGTTTTCATTCAATAGCAACCGAATCCCCAGTTGCTCCATTGCGGGCACCATGCGAATGCTATCGTGATTGCCTAATACCGCATAAATAGATTTTTTAAGGTGAGTTCTAACACGTTCAAGTGCACTTAGGGCTGCATCGTAGGGCCCGTATGTCAGCGAACGGAAATCGCCGGTCCAGACGCAGATATCGTAATCGACCTTACGTATGGCTTCTATCAGCGCATGCGGGACGTCTTTATGCATGTCCAGATGCGAGTCAGAAAGATGCAGAAGACGAAAGCCATCAAGGTTTTCGGGCAGGTTAGGTAGCGTAATGTCATTGTGAATAGTCTTGATTGTGCGAGCATTGCGCAGGCCGCGTTTATGCAGGAATGATAACCGCAGGAAGGTTTTGATGAGATTTGGGGCCGACGTCCAGTTTTCGATATGAAAAAATGAGCGCCCCTGGCCAAATACCTTTGGTTCATTGGCCATTTCAATGCTGAGGCGTTGGCGAAGGTGAAAGTGGCCAATACGCTCTTGCAAGATCAGTTGCTCGGGTGATAACTGAACAGGTGCATGCGAGCTATGTTTAGCGGCTGGGGAGGGCTTTGTCGTCTTAGGTTGATGCATGACAGTCATACGCCATTACAAGGGTTATATCAGGGCTCAACAACACCTGAAACCGTTCTCTGACTATACCTCAAATCAGATAATACTGCTTTGTGAGATAAGGGCTTGATCAGGGTTTAGATGTGAATAATTAAAACTGAGGGCACCAAGGCTCTTTCTCCACCTGTTGATTAGGGTCAAACCAGGTGACACCTTGATTAAAATACAATCACACTACAGAATTGTCATTTAACTTACCTAGAATCCGTGCAATATGACCTACGAAGATAGAGCCTTTGTATTAGCCCCATTATCGATGCCCTTTGCCTTTTTGTCCTGTGCCTGGTTTTTAGGGCTGTCCGGTTTAACGCCTGAACAGGGTGTGCTGAATTATTTAGCCACTGTGGCGATTATCATTATTGGCGGGATGCCTGTGGTGTATCTCTATGAGTTTTTTATCGCTTACCGCTTTTATCGTCTGTTGCTGAAAAAGGGTAAGGTAAATGTATTTTCCCTGTCGTTTGGTGGTGCATTGATTGCTGATATACCCATTTTAATGGTGATGCCCTTTAGCGGCTATTCGGGCGTCGAAACCGCTTTCATTTTATTTGGTTTTTCCGGTTTTGTAGTGGGGCTAACCTTTTGGGCATTACTCAAGCGCGGTGAAAAGAAGGCGGCAAGTCGATAAAAAATTGAGGCTAGATAACCTGAGTACGGAAGCCGTTCTCAGCCAAAGAACCGACTAGCATTTGCCAGTTCTCGGTTTCTTCCATGATGATGTCGGACAGTTGTGGGCGGTAAGGCTCCAGAAAGGAGATTAACGCCTCAGCATTGTTGGGCGTTGCTTTTTTGATCAGCACGTTGCCTTCGTCGGTAACCAGTGCCGCTCAGATGCCTTTGTAGCGTGGCTCCAGGCCACAATGAAGTAGCATGAGACTGTTCCTCTCTTTATTAGTAACGAAAAGTACCAGTAACCAAAAGTAGCTGTCACAAAAGGGGGAGCAATAGCCATTTCGACCACAGGTTTTGCGAATGGGGCGATTAACGATGGTTGATAGTGTTTGGTTGGAGCAGGAGGGATTTGCTGGCGCGCTATTATGGCGTCTCAATAACGCGCTGCAGAGAGATTTTGTCAGGTGTTACGAAATAGTGTGAACGTTAGAGAAACCTGCTTCGGTTAAGGCAGTTATTAACCAGCGAGGGTCTTTATCTGCTTCAATCACAATGGTTTCGAGATCTTGGCGGTGAGGGGTCAGTGTTGCAATCACCGGGCCGGCGTCATTCGAGACGTTTTCGTCGAGGACTTCATTTTGTTTTTCGTCGATAACCGTGATGTTGATCTCGCCCTTCTTAATGACGATGCCGCAATACATTTTCATGGGTATTTCCTTTCAGGTTTGCCACTAGGCCGTTAATTTTCTCAGCGCAAGAGTTTCGCATTTGCAGGAACAGATAGATAGAAGTTAGGTGAAAATATCTGGACCGTACTGGAAACCTCGGTGAATTTCTTATTTGTGATACACAATTCAAAACGGATAAAGTGGTTTTAAACTGTCGTGTTTACGGTCTTTAGACTGACGTTGTTGGCTTTTTACTAACACTTCGAATGCCTCCATAAGCGGCGTACCATGCCATGTATCTGACGTTTCCCCATTACCATACAAACTACTTTCCAGGGCTTTGATCAAAGCTGTTAGATTTTCATCCTGATAGTGCTGGGTGATGTCCTGTAGTTGTTGGCTGCCTGATTTATTATGACTGCGACGGAACCAATCCAGTAATGCCTGGCGTGCGGTGGCGGCCTCGTTATCCTTACAGGCCTTTTTAAACGCTTTGTAGGCGGACCTGGCATTTTGGTCTTTGGGTTCAGAGGGATACTCCGCAGGTTTTTTGGGCGCGCGGCGGGTTGATTGCCACCATAGAGTCGCCGTGGCTAACCACAGCAGTAAAAACATCGCTGTCAGATAGGGCCAAATGCCGTTTGTTCCGCTGCCAGTCGCGTTATTTTGTGCTGTGGTTGTTTGCTGAATCATTTCAGCAGATTGCGGGCTAGCTGGAATTATTTGAGTTGCTGCGTTAGCACTGGCTTGCACGGTGAGTGTTTTAGCTGGAATGAGCGTCTCTTCAAGCTTTTTCTCGATAGTGTTCCACCAGACAACCTTTGTCGCGGGTATCTCGATTTTCCCGGCTTTAGTTGCGACGATAGCGGTGGAGAAAATTCGCTGCCCAAGCATGCCCGATGCGGTGACGGTGTTTTCGTTGCGCGATTGATCGGGATACATTTTTAAATTTGTCACAGCAGGCAGCGATATATCAGGTAACTGCGCGGCATCAAGGTTGAGCGCCGACAGCGTTAGCGTGCGGGTGACTGATTCCCCGACGCTCAGAGGCGGAGCGTCAGTACTCCAGCTGTCAGAAACTGTCAGTGCCGGGGTGGGCAGCCAGGTTGCATCCGCTGGATAATTGCTTGGTTTAGGTAACACTTCAATCTGATGTGCATTTGAGCGGGTGCGGACATAACGTCCGGGTTGACCGTAGAGGTTACGGTTTGAAGTGCGCCCGGTGAAGGTCAGTTCGGGAATGCTGATTTGACCGCTTTTTTCCGGGGTGATGCTGTATTGTTTTTCGATTACCGAATAGCGTACGCCGTTGAGTATTTGTTCGCGCTTGGTTTGTTCGCCAATGTCATCAATTCTGGCATTTTTAATCTCCAGAGAGGTGAGTCGTGCTTCGCTAAGACCAGCTGAGTGAAAGAGTTGCAGGGTGAACAGCAGCGGTTCCTGGACGTAGACTTCCTGCTTGCTCAGTTTGGTTTTAAGGAAGACCTCTTCATGTTTCGAGCCGGGATCAGTAGGGCTGTAGGAAACGGTGATCCGAATCGGTTGTGAGCTTTCACCCTGACTGGTAAAAGCCGGAATGGTGAAGCTGCCAGCATCGATAGGAAACAGTGCCAGACGCAGATCATAAACGGCCTGTTGTTTACCGTTGATAATAGAGATTTGGTTGCTGCGCTGACGGTTAATGACACTAAAGTTTCTTTCCAACGCGCTGAAGTCGGTGTGTTCGATGGGGCCTTTGTTCGAGCGGATAGTGAGCTGAATGATGTCGTTTTTTGCAATTGTTGAACGGTCAACGGAGGCGGTCAGCGCCGCCTTGGCAGAACTGAAGGGCAGTATAAAACAGGCCAGCAGTGTGAAGGCTAGCCACAAGCGGTTAGGAAAACGATGGACGAAACGAGAGGAAAGGGGCGTGGTTACCATATAGCTTCGTTTTCCTGTTGCGGTATAAACTGATTATTTTTTCGGTTCTGTTGGTACTGATAGTTAAATTTGCGTTTCAGCAGAGCGCTTGGGTCGTCTGGAATACGGCGCAACCATTGCTCCATGGCTTGCTGTTCTTCTTCGGATAATTGCTGCACTTCGTTCACGGTCTGTGGCTCTTGTTGAGCTTCAGTGTTTTCGTCGGACTCTTCATCTGACGGATTTTGCTGTTGAGCTTGTTGTTCTTTCTCTTCAGCTGCATTGTCTTGTTTGGCGGTTTGCTCAACCGGTTCGTTGACTGTATTTTGCTGTTGGCTTTTTTCGTTACTCTGTGAGGGCTGGTCTTGCGACTGTTGATTCTCTGATGATTGATTATCGCTCTGAGACTGCTGGCCCTGTTGATTTTCGGAAGATTGCTGATTTTGGTCAGCATTTTGGTTGTCGTCTGAACTGTCTTCCGAGCTCTGCGATTGTTGTTGCTTAGCGAGCTCTTCAATCAATGCCCTGTTGCTTTTAGCATCGACAAAATCCGGCTCGCGTTTCAGCGCTTCGTCATAGGCTTTGATGGAATCGTCTAATTGCCCGAGTTTTGCTAATGCGTTGCCACGGTTGTAGTGAGCGGCTGCATCATCTGATTGCGCAAAAAGCTCAGCTGCCGTCTGATAATCACCGGCTCGATAAGCCGCACTGCCTTGCCAATTTTGAGATTCAAACAGTTGTTGTGCAGAGGCGTAATCCTTTTGCTCAAAAGCCTGTGAACCCAGTTGATCGGAGGTTTTCCATAGTTGTTTGGACCAATCAGCCGCTTCTACAGACTCGGGCTGAATCATCACCACAAACAACAGTGATAACAGCCAGCCGCGACGGAAAGCCAGCGCAGCAAAGGGCAGAATCAAAAGGATCAGCCAGGGGCCTTCTTCGTGCCATTGATCCATTTCACGTTCCACCTGATGGGTGGATTTATTGAGGTCAAAGGCGGGATTTGGCAATAGGGTTTTTAGATCCGAATCATCAAGGCTTAGGCTTGTAATTGGCGCGCCAGTGGATTGAGCCAATTTCTGTAGATGGGATATGTTTGTTCGGGCGATAACTATTTCGCCCTTGTCGCGCAGTAGACCCTGGTCGGGGATGGGGATCGGACCGCCATCGGCGCTGCCCACTACCATAATGGCAAGTTGGTGGCCTGTACCCTGGAGATGCTCACGGACTTTGTTGATGTCGCTGGTTTGAATACCGTCGGTGACGAGCAGAATTCGCCCCTTGTTGATGCCGCCGTCTTTGAGAGCCCGAATGGCGAGTTCGATACCGGTTGCTACGCGGCTGCCAAGCGCGGGCATAATGACGGGTGATAATGCGGGCACCATGGCGAGAATGGTATCGGTATCATCGGTCAGCGGTGAAACGATGTGCGCGTCACCGGCATAGACCAACAGTGCCGTTTGTCCTTCCTGACGAGCTTTGAGCAGGTCGGTGAGTTTGTGTTTTACGGTCACTTGCCGCGAAGGTTTGAGGTCCGTAGCCAGCATGGAGAGTGATTGGTCCAGTACAATCACCAGGGCATTATCGGATTGATGCACGGGCTGCGGGATTTTCTTCCATACAGGCCCAGCCAGTGCCAATAAACACAGCGTAAGGGCTGCAAGAAATAACGCCAGCGGCCATTTTTTAACGGCCTGCTGTGAATCATCTAAAAGGTATTTTAGTAACTGTGGATTGATGGCCTGTGACCAGCTGGAATGATGTTGGCTGGCTCGTTTTGCCAACAAATAGAGCAGTGGTAATAGCACTGTCCCGAGTAACCACAGAGGGCGTAAAAAATGGAACTGGTTAAGCAGGTCACTCATTACTGAAGGTCCCCTTATCCATTTGTTTAGGGCTTAATCGATCAGCTGTTTTAAAGGCTTGGGCGCGCAAGCCCGCCTTCATGAAAAATAAAACCAGTGATAGTAGTAACGCCAAAGCCAGCGGCCATAGGTAAAGCGAACGAACCGGATTAAAGGTTTCATCGTCCTGAATTACCGGTTCGAGTTGATCGAGCAGGGCGTAAATTTGCTGTAACTGTTGGGTGTCCGTGGCGCGGAAAAATTGTCCGCCAGTCTGCTCGGCAATTTTCTTGAGTGTTGTTTCGTCGAGGTCAGCTGATGGGTTGATGCGTCGGGAACCCCACTTTCCTCCAAGCAGGCCCGGCTGGATCATTTCGGTTGCACCCACACCAATGGTGTGGATTTTGATCTGCTGCTGTTGTGCCAGCTCGGCCGCTTTGAGCGGTGTGATCTCACCAGCGGTATTAGCGCCGTCAGTGAGAAGAATAAGTAAACGACTGCTTTTCGGCCGCTGCCGAAGACGTTTAACCGCTAGTCCGATGGCATCGCCAATGGCGGTCTGCTCCCCGGCAAAACCGATCTGTGCTTCATTGAGTAGAGTGCCGACGGTGTTGCGATCAAAGGTCAGCGGTGTTTGTAAATAGGCCTGCGTACCAAACAATAACAGACCGATGCGATCACCCTTACGACGATCGATAAAATCCCCCAGGACCTGTTTGACCACCATTAAACGCGTGGCGGTTTCGCCACTTAACTCAAGGTCGGTTTGCTGCATGCTGCCGGAAATATCTACCGCCAACATTAAATCGCGACCGCTGCTGGGCAGCTGCACGGCATCGCCCACCCACTGAGGTTTACTGGCGGCCAGTACCAGGCAGAGCCAGGCCAGTGATAATAGAATCAGTGGCAGTGTGCGGCGGCTACGCAGGGTTATTGACGTTGTTTTTTTGCTTCCAGATAACGACGTAAGGCGTTGGTAAAAAGGCACATTAAGTGCAGCTTCGTCGCGACGAACGGGTTTTAAAAACCAGTAAACCAGCAGCGGTAATGGTAGACAAATTAATAACCAGGGCCAGGCCAGAGAAATCATCGATGCCTCCTGATCCACTGAATACAACACCTTTTTAACACGTCAGGATTGCTGATGCTGCTGTTGGGGTCATAGGGGGCCGTGGCGAGAACTTGCCCCGGACCTTGATTGAAAACCTGCATGTTGGCGCTATTGTCGAGAAAGGTCAGCCATTGCTTGGCGGAAAGCCGAGATACCTGTGCAGTGGAATAAGACTGTTGTGCAACGGCTTTTAATAATTGGTTGAGGTGTGCGGCAGTTTCGTGACTCGCTTGATTATTGTCGTTAAAAAGGTGGTTGATTTGCTGCACAGCTTTGCGCCGGTAGGCGCCTTTTTGCCAGTGTTTGTAAATGAAAAAGCCCGCGACTAAAAGCATAATTAGCAAAATCGCAAGCAACCACCAGCCCAACGCAGGGGGCCAGAAGCCGATCGCTTCGGGCAGATGAATATCCTTGAGTTGATCCAGTGGATTGGCAGTCGCCATAACCTAGCGTTTCCCCGCCCGAATGCCGAGGCCAAGTTGCAGAGCGCGCAGCGGGTCGTCATCAGTGTTGATTTGAAGCAGCGGAATTTTCAGTTGATCGAAATTCTGCTGCAACGCCTGCAGCTGTTGCTGATAACTGTGCTGATAGTCTGTTCTCAGCGTTTTATCGGCGAGATCAACTTGCGTACGTTGCTGACCATCGCTGATGTTATATAGCCCCGGTTTGGGTAGCTCGGCCTCCATTGGATCTTGAATCATCACGCACACCACATCGTTATGTTGGGCCAGCTGAAACAAATGCTGCTGAGCGGTGCTGTCAAAGTTCTGGAAGTCGCTGACGAGAAACAACTCACTGCCTGGTTTGGTGATACGGCGGGCATGTTGCAGAGCGTCTGAAAAGGTCACCATCTCAGATGATTGCTGCTGGCGGTTGTGGCTGTTCAGTGTGTGATTAAATCGTATCGTTTGTTCAAGTATTTCCAACACGGCATGACGACTGCGGCGCGGCTTTATGTCGCGTAGTTCAGTGTCGGAGAAAATAATACCGCCGCTGCGGTCACCACGTTGTAATGTGGCCCAGGCAAGTAGGGCGGCAGCTTGCGCGGCAATCACTGACTTAAACGCAACGCGGCTGCCAAAGAACATTGAATCTGACTGATCAAGAATGACCAGCGCCGGGCGTTCGCGTTCTTCAGCGTAGAGTTTGGTGTGGGGCTTGCCGGTGCGAGCGGTGACGCGCCAATCAATGCTGCGAATATCATCGCCCTGCTGGTAGGCACGTACTTCCGAGAAATCGACACCGCGACCTCTAAATTTTGAAATGTGCAAACCCGACTGCTGGCTCAAAATTTTGCGCTGGCGTGACAGGTTAAGGTCTTTGGCGTGCAGGCGGCAACGTAGCAGGCTTGCCAATGATATGTAGGCCGAATCATCAGCTTCTACGTTATGTGTAGCTTGAGTTGTAGCCGTCATATTGATTAAGGCGCTGGAACGCAATCAAGCAAGGTGTTGATAATATCGTCTTTGGTGCGGCCACTGGCTTCTGCCTCAAAGCTGAGAATGATGCGATGGCGGATCACGTCATGTAACACTGCCTGTACATCATCGGGGCTGACGAAATTCTTGCCCTGCAACCAGGCATGGGCGCGAGCACATCGGTCCAGCGCAATGGTGGCGCGCGGACTGGCGCCGTATTCGAGCCAGTTAGCCAAGCTATCGTGATAAGCCTCTGGTTGACGTGTTGCCATGATCAGTTGAATGATGTATTCCTCAATGGCTTCGGACATATGAATGTCCAGGACCGATTTACGTGCCTTGAGTACCTGTTGCTGATTGATCGCAAGGGTGGGTGAGGTTGAAGGCAGGGTTGTACCGCTGGCTTCGGCGCGCACCAGTTGCAGAATTTGGCGTTCAGCTTCGATGTTCGGATAACCAATGGTGACGTGCATCAAAAAGCGGTCAAGCTGGGCTTCAGGTAGCGGGTAGGTGCCTTCCTGCTCAATGGGATTTTGCGTTGCCATCACCAGAAATAAATCGGCTAACGGGTAGGTTACTCGTCCAACACTGACTTGTCGCTCGGCCATTGCTTCAAGCAAGGCTGATTGTACCTTGGCTGGCGCGCGGTTGATTTCGTCGGCTAATACTAGGTTGTGAAAGATCGGCCCCTGTTGGAACTGGAAACTACCGTCCTCTGGGCGAAACACTTCCGTACCTGTTATGTCCGAAGGCAGCAAATCGGGTGTGAACTGGATGCGGTGAAAATCGGCATCGATATTTTCAGATAGCGCCTTAATAGCACGGGTCTTTGCCAACCCTGGCGCACCCTCTACCAATAAATGGCCGTCGGCCAGTAAGGCAATCAATAAACGATCAACCAGATGTTCCTGACCAATAATCTGAGTTGAAAGCGCATTTTTTAGTGCCGAAAATAAATCCTTCGAATCCATGGTGATCCTTATCTAAAGCAAGATTAAACGTTTCTGGCGTGAGAGTTTTATTGAAAGCAGTATGATGGATATAAAACAGGAAAGTTCAAGGGATATTGTTTTTGGTTGCTCATAATTGTTATACACAATTGAGCTGAAAATGGGGCGCTATTTGTGTTTAGATCAGCCGAAATCTAGAATTCTCAGGCGTGAATTTAGTCAACTGTTTCCGCTGTTTCGGTGGGTGCAGGGACTCAGTATTAGCCTTTAAAGGGTAATACTGAGTGGTGCTGTTTAAAGTCAGGGGCAGATATGTCGTTATTTAAATTGTTTACTACCACCAGGTTTCTGCCTGCTTCCTTAGCCTCGTATAACGCCATATCCGCTGCCTTTAGCAGCTCATTATGGTGTTGGCCTTTGAGTGGTATAGTGTTAGCTACGCCCAAGCTTATTGTTACGTTAACGGGCTTGTTATTGTCATCATGGAAGATAATTAAGTCTTCTACTTTACGGCGGCAAGACTCCGCAAATTTCCAGTCAGCTTCATTTGAATGAGGCAGGATAATCACAAATTCTTCACCGCCATAACGGCTCACAATGTCACCTTGGCGTTTGATATTATTATTTAGTGTGGCTGCAACAGTTTTCAGGCAATCATCACCGGCAAGGTGGCCATACTTATCATTGAATTCTTTGAAATAATCAATATCAATCATGATCAATGAAACCCTTTCATACTTGCGAATTGCGCGGCTCCATTCGTCGTGCAATACATGATCAAAATGACGTCGGTTCGATATGCCCGTTAAGGCGTCATGCTGGCTCAGTAGTTCAAGTTCTTTATTCGCTATAACAAGCGCCTGCTTTTGGTTGTGCCTTTCGATAATCATGCGGTTATATGTGGAGGCCAGTACGCCCAACTCGTCATTAGACCTGACTTCGCATAACAGGGGTTTTTCAGCATTTTGTTCTTTAGAAAGTGTGCGGATAATTTTTTTAATGGGATTTAGCAAAATAAGCTGTAGAAACATATGAAGCAGCAGTAAGGAAAATACAAATATAAAAACAGATTGACCGAAAACGTTATTTTTAAAGTCATCAAAAAAAGTATTGATGGAGTCAGGTGAGATGAGCATCAATATGGTGATGGATCTTTGTGACCTTTGGTCTTCTGAGAAGATTGTGGCACGAGAGCTTAATAAATATTTCTTATCCTTGAGTTCTTGGTAATATTTTTCACTGCTATTAATTATCTGCTTAATATCACTTTGATTATAATGGGGGGGTAATTTATCCAGGCCTTTACCACTAAATCTGCTCTTGTTCGAAGCAATAATTTTTTGTTGTTTGTTATCAATAATGAATAACTCTTTAATGTCGGCGTAGGTGCCGAGTGAGTTAGTAACACGAGTAATATTGGCTTTACTGCCTGAAACCTCGGTAGCGATTAAAAAAGACTCGATATATTCAAAGGCTTTTACTTTGACATGCTGATCCAATAGCTCTTGAGAGCCTTTAGAAATAAAGTAATCCATAGTGCCCACGATAAATACGCAGCTTAATAGAGTGGGCACTATTAATTTAAACGAAAGAGATAACCGGTTCTTCGACATTATTCACGCAACGTGTTAGTGGTTTAAGGGGCCGATTCGATCGCTGATTGTTTTGCACTGATGATTGGCAGTGTTAACCTGGTTTAACGTTATACATACTTTTAGGATGTTGTTTGCCAGTTGTTTCGAGTTAAGCAGCTCGGTTTGTCTATCCTTTTCTACTATCGTCATGCCAGTTAGTGCATCGACGAATTCCTCCACTGAAATACCTTCCCGTTCAGACATTATCTTGTTTGCGTCATCAGGGTTCTTTTTGGCGTAATCTAATGCACGTTGCCAAACGGTAAATAATTTATGTTGCCACTGCGCGGGGTTAACAAGAGAGCCGCCTCTGATGCTTACAACGTCGATAACATCACCAGGGATGTCTGCGGTTGAAAAAATTTGATTAACCGTGCCGTGCCGTAATGTTTCAGTTGAGAAGGGCGGATAGGTCACCATTGCATCAATATTTGCAGACATTAATTGGTTTTCAGCATCTAATTGCTCAACGTTAAGCCTGATTATATCATCAGGCGATAAGCCATTTTTAATTAATGCCTGCGATAATATAAAAGAGCCTAGTAAGCCTAATTCAACGCCAATTTTTTTACCTTTTAGGTCGGCAATTGATGCAATAGGTTTGTTAGCGAGGATGACATCACCACCATTTGAAAAATCAGGAATTAACACAATATGTATTTTCTGATCTGAATTAAGGCTTACTTCAACGGCTTCAATAATGGTACTTGCCATTGCATCAATACGGCCCTGCTCAAAAACACGTTTAACATCTGCCAGGGAGGCCAGCTCTACTAACTCAATGTCCAGGCCTTCTTCTTTAAAAAAACCTTTTTGATCAGCCAGGTAGAGGAATTCATAACCTGGCCAGGGGTTAATGCCAAGACGAATGGTCTTTTGCTCAGGCCTTTCCGTACAGGATGTAACAAAAATTAAGAAGCAGCATACGATGAGGTTATTAATCGTTCGCATCATAAAAAATATTCCGGTGATTATATTTAAATCTCATATGCTTTTAGCATAGTCGAAATTTAAAATTACTCAGGAATGAATGGCTTTACGGAGTATTTCTGCCGAGCGAAAACAGGGTTTAACTGAATAATGGACGTATTCATTTTATGGGATAGGTCGTTATAAGGCCCTTTAAAATGATTCGCTTCATTTTACAGCTCTTCATCCCGGTAATGCGGATCGGTCCAACAACGTGGTAATTCCTCTCCCGATAGAAATTTTAAATCGGCCTTTTTGAATTTTTCCGGGTCCTGCTGTTCTTCGCCGCCCTGGTAGCGTCCAATGATTTCCGGATGATTCAAATTAAATAGATCGGAGAGTTCTACGACTTCCAGTAAATGCCCGCTGGATTTCTCTTTTAATAACATAATTGCCTCCTATATATGAAGCAGTGCTTAATGAATCGTTTGAGTCCGCTTCATGTACTCAATTAAACTTAAAAGTTTGTCTTCAAATTCACCGATAGTTTTTAGTTCTGAAGTTTCGCCGATAACTTTTGTGCTGCCTGCAAGGGCAATGGCTTCGATATCGCATTCCCCCGACTCCCAAAGAGTGATTCTTGAAACCTGAATACAGTTGTCAAAATCGATGATCAGACAAGGGTTGTCGCCAGGCTTTGAGTAGGCGTAAAGGTAGTCAATATCGGTGCTGGACAGGTTGGAAAAATAGCGATCCAACTGACTGTCAAAATCGTGGCCGGATATTAGGTCTGTGAAGATGGTTTTCATATAACCTCCGCTTTCCGTGTGCGTATCGGCTTGGACAGTATTATCTGGTTTATTATCAATATCAGTTAAGGTGAAAAATGAAAGGGGATATGCAGTGTCGTGCTGAGTTTGGGTGTTGGAGAAAAAAAAGGCTGCCAAATGGCAGCCCGAAGTGAGGAAAAAATTATTATTATGTGAAGCGAAGGGTATATCTTCGCATGATGAGCCCTGAGTTAGCCTGGGAAAGCTTCATCATTGCTGTAGGGGAACCACCAGAAGCTCTGATCGCTGGCACTGGGGTCAATCATCACAAGTTTGCTGGTGCGGAATGATTCTAGGCCTTCTGGGCCAAGCTCACGTCCCAGGCCGCTCATTTTGTTGCCGCCAAAGGGGCCTGCATCATTATCGAGCAAAGGTGCATTTATCCATACCATGCCGCATTCGAGTTCGTTGGACGCACGTAAGGACTCATTAAGGTCCTGTGTGTAGATGTTGGCGCCGAGGCCATAGTCGGAGTCGTTAGCTAGGCTAATAGCCTCGTCTAGGCTTGAAACTTTACACATAGGGGCTGCAGGGCCAAATATCTCACCCTGTAGAATCGTCATGTTAGCTGTAACGCCGGAAAGAACAGTTGGTTCTACGAACCAGCCTTTATCAAGGTCTGCGGGCCGTCCGCCACCAACTTCCACCACAGCGCCTTCCTCTACGGCTTTAGCCAGAATGGCTTCGTATCGGCTGCGTTCAGTGTTGGTAACCATTGGGCCTAAATCGACCTGTTCCAGGCCGTTGCCAATGCGGAATTTTTTTACTTCGCCAACAAAACGTTTAACGTATTCATCGTATATATCTTCATGAATATAGAAGCGTTCAGCGGATGTGCAGACTTGGCCGCAGTTTAGGAAAGCTGCAAATACACCGCCTTTGACGGCCATGTCGAGATTAGCTGAAGGCATGACAATAAAAGGATCATTGCCAGACGCTTCAATCAATACGGGCTTGAATTGTTCTGCGCAGGCGCGAGCAACATGTTTGCCGGTTTCAATGCCACCAGTGAAGGCCACCATGTGGGTGTTTTTGCTGTTACAAAGAGTGGCGCCTACCTGGCCGCCACCAGTAACACACTGCATTAAGCCAGTAGGGAACTCCTCAAAGGCTTCCATAAAGGCAAGTGTGGTTAAGGATGTTAGTTCTGATGGTTTGACGATGACGGCATTGCCTGTGCCTAGTGCGGCAGCGGCTTGCCATGCCAGCAGTAAAATAGGGTAGTTGAAGGGTTGGATGCTGACGACTACGCCAAGTGGCTCTTTGAGGGTGTAATTAAGTTGGCCCTCAACAACGGGGCCAAGTACACGACCCTGGTCATGGCGGGATATTTCGGCGTAATAATCAAAGCAGCTGGCGGACCACTCCATTTCATCGGCGGTTTCTTTATAGGGTTTTCCCATTTCACGCGTCAGCATTTCTGCCAATACAGGCGTCATTTCTCGGAGCTTGCGCGCCACGCTGTGTAGTAGATCAGCACGGGTCAGGAATTCAGTTTTTCGCCAGGCCTTTTGTGCACGGTTAGCGATATTGATTGTTGTTTCAACTTCTTTTTGAGTGGCGTCAGCAACATGACCAATAACGCTCTCTGTAGCTGGATTAATGACAGGAATATGGTTTGTTGATTCACTTTTATAAAGGTGACCATCAACAAATAAGGTGCCGCTAAGATCATTAAGTTTTTCTTGGATAGTCATTTTATTTCTCCTGTCACCACTTTGAGCTTTTACTTTTGCTTTGGTAAAGGCAAGTTTTAGAGTAAATACAGGCTACAACTCATTTAGTGTTCTGTAAAGTTTATGTTTGGTGTTGTTTTTATGTTTCTGTTGGTTTTGAACGTTTTGTTTATTTAAGTATATGATAGTAGGGTGATAAATTATCTGCCTTTATTTTATGTTAAGGGGTTTTTTCTTTAAATTGTTTGAAGTATTGAAGTTATTTGCAGAACACTAATAGGTCTGTTAGTTTGTTTTACTACTCATTCAGCTATTGCTTCTCATGGAGAAACGCAATTTAAGCGGTTGTTGGTGATGTGTAATACATAATCTATTGTGATGGAGTGCAAAATGAGCAGATCGTTTTGGCTGGAGCAGCTGGCTGATGATTTGCAGGCAACAGACCCTTTAGCTGAAGATGTTTGTGCTGATATTGCCATTATTGGTGGTGGCTATGTTGGGCTGTGGACCGCGCTTCAGGTTCTTGAGAAATCACCTGAAAGTAATGTCGTTGTTCTTGAAAAAGACATTTGTGGTGGCGGTGCTTCGGGACGAAATGGTGGCTTTGTGATGTCATGGTGGCCGAAGATCAATTCTTTAATAGCAAGCTGCGGGCAATCTGAAGCTATTCGTTTAGCTGTCGCATCGGCTAAAAATATTCAAGAGATCAGCGAGTTTTGTAACGCGCACAAAATTGATGCTCACTTTCAACAAAACGGCTGGTTATGGACCGCCACAACTGAGAAACAGCGAGGCGCGTGGGAAAGTGTGATTCGCTGTTGCGATGAGCTTGGGCATCACATTTTTAAGCATCTTTCTTCTGATGAAATTAAACGCCGCTCTGGTTCAAAGGTCCATCTTGAGGGGGTATTCGACCCTGATGTGGCAACAGTGCAGCCTGCACGGCTAGTTAGGGGCTTACGCCGAGTTGCATTGGAACGTGGTATACGAATCTTTGAGAATACTCAGGTTACTTCTTTTGACCGGCAACAGCCGGTGACTTTAAATACCCCAAATGGCCGCGTAACAGTTGATCGAGTTGTCATAGCAAATAATGTTTGGGCAACTGCTATTCCAGAATTGAGCCGTTACGTGGTACCTGTGACTAGTACCATTGTTATGAGCGAAGCAATTCCTGAGCGCTTGGAAAACATTGGCTGGTTAGGGGGCGAGGGTATTACAGATTCCCAGTTGATGGTTGATTATTACCGCACCACGCTTGATGGCAGAATTGCTTTTGGCAAGGGCGTTGGTGCGTTAGCTTTTGGTTCCAGAATGGGGGCAGCGTTTGATTTTAGTGCCCGAGACTCAAAAGCTACCGAAGCTGACTTTAGGCGTGTTTATCCTATGTTGGCGGATGTGAAAATTGAGCATAGCTGGTCTGGCCCGATTGATAGAACCTATGACAGTTTGCCTTTGTTTGGCGCATTGCCTGGTAGTAATAATATTTTTTATGGTATTGGCTGGAGTGGCAATGGGGTTGGTCCTAGTCGACTTGGCGGTAAGATTCTCTCTAGCCTCGCTTTGGGGCTTAAGGATGAGTGGAGTCAGTCTGGTTTGGTTGGCCGTAAAGTACGGCAGTTTCCTCCTGAGCCTTTTCGGTATGTTGGCGGAAATGTTGTACGTGCGGCGGTGGCTCGCAAGGAACGCGCTGAAATTGCTGGAGAAAAACCGAGTAAGCTCGATACCGTTTTAGCTAGTCTAGCGCCAGCAGGGTTAGAAGATAAAGGAAGCTGAAACTATTTACCATGAACCTAATACCGAGCCTTGCTTGCCGTGATGATAGGGAGTTAATAAATTGAATCTTAAAAATTCTGAATTACTTCGTAACCAAGCCTATATAAATGGATGTTGGGAAGACGCAAATGACTGTGCAGTGTTTGAGGTTCGAAACCCTGCTAACGGGGATGTAATAGCTTCGGTTGCGAGTCTTGGCCAGGAGGAAACACACCGTGCGATCGCTGCTGCTGAAGTTGCGATGCCAGCCTGGCAGGCAAAGAGCGCCAAAGAGCGCGCTAATACGTTGCGTAATTGGTTTAACCTGATTATGGCAAATCAACAGGATCTAGCCGTTATCTTGACTGCTGAGCAGGGTAAGCCTCTGGCCGAGGCCGCAGGTGAAATTGCCTATGGTGCGAGTTACATTGAGTGGTTCGCTGAAGAAGCCAAGCGTATTTACGGTGATGTGATACCTGAACCCTCAAGTGATAAACGCATATTGGTGATTAAGCAGCCTGTGGGCGTTGTAGCTTCTATTACTCCCTGGAATTTTCCGGCGGCGATGATTGCTCGTAAGGCCGCGCCAGCTCTTGCAGCAGGTTGTAGCTTCGTCTCAAAACCGGCATCAGAAACGCCTTTATCTGCACTTGCGCTGGCCGTGTTGGCTGAACAGGCCGGCATTCCTGCGGGTGTCTTTAATGTAGTGCCAGGTAAAAACTCCAAAGCTATTGGTGGCGAGATGACCAGTAATCCCGTCGTTAAAAAGCTTACATTTACTGGCTCGACTCCCGTTGGTAAGCAGCTGATGTCTGAGTGCGCTAGCTCTGTGAAAAAAGTGTCTTTGGAGTTGGGCGGTAATGCACCTTTTATCGTGTTTGATGATGCAGATTTAGATGCCGCGGTGGCTGGTGCTATGGCATCCAAATATCGTAATGCGGGACAGACTTGTGTGTGCTCCAACCGTATTCTTGTACAGGAAGCCGTTTATGACAGCTTTGCTGAGAAACTGGCAGCGGCGGTTGCTAACTTTAAAATGGGTAATGGTGCAGAGGAAGGTGTGAATCTAGGGCCGTTAGTGAATGTTGATGCGGTTCGAGATGTGGATGTTTTGGTAAAGGAGGCCGTTGCTAAAGGTGCTGAGGTCTTGGTTGGCGGTAATATTTCACCTCTGGGAGCGTGTTTCTTTGAGCCAACCATTTTGACTCATGTAAATGAGGGGATGCGGGTTTTTCACGAAGAAATTTTTGGCCCGGTAGCGCCACTTTTTAAATTTAAAACGGAAGGCGACGCAATTTCGATGGCCAATAACACAGATTTTGGTTTGGCATCTTATTTCTATTCACGTGACATTGGTCGAATTTGGCGTGTAGCTGAAGCTCTTGAGTACGGTATGGTTGGTATCAACGAAGGTATTATTTCCAACGAAATGGCGCCCTTCGGAGGTGTTAAGGAGTCTGGCGTTGGTCGAGAGGGTTCTAAATATGGCATTGAGGACTATCTGGAAATTAAATACCTGTGCTTGGGAGGTCTTGATCGTTAGAAAGTAGGCGGTGTATTGACCCAAATTAACACAGTTTCCTCTGTTCCTGGGTTGCGCCAGGAATGAACTCGGGTGCTGTCAAAATAAATGCTGTCGCTTGGGTATAGCAGGTGACGTTCGTTGCTATCAAGGGTCAGCTCTAATAAACCTCTTAATACATAGATGAACTCTTCGCCCTCGTGCGAATAGGCGTCTTCGCTCCCAGCGCCAGGTTGTAAAGTCCACTTTTGGCAGTCCATGGCTGCTTCACTGCGCGCGCGCTGTTCAATACGAATATCGGGGCCAAACATGGGCGCGATTCGAGCTTCGTCAGAGCGTACAACGCCGCTTATCAAGGCGCTATCCAGATTGGATCGTGGCGAGGAAATTGCCGTTACAGTGGTGTCGTAGAAAGCAGCAAGTTTGTGAATGCTGGCAGCTGAGGCTCCTAACGAGGTGCGTTCAAGTGTGCTGATAAGGGAGGCTGCTAACCCAGTTTTAGCCGCGACGTCACGTAAGCTAAGACCTCTTTTCTTGCGCAATGCTCGTAGCTGAGGGCCAATGCGAATGCCATCGCCATTTCTGGAGGCTGTGTTTCTTTCAGTGTTAGCAAGAGAGTCCTGTGTAGCTGATACGGCGCGTGCTCGCAATGAGCGGATGGCCGTTAGGCTCAAGCCTTGTACTACTCGTAAGCGTTGGATATCGCGTATCTGTGCAAGGTGCTCCTGAGAATACACTCGTTGACCTGTTTCGGTGTAGTCCGGTTTGATCAGTTCATGCTGTTCCCAGAACCTTAGTGTTGATGCGCTTACGCCGCTTAGGCCAGCCACTTCAGCAATGCGGAAATGATGGGGAGGTGTTTTTTTTTGCGCCATGATTTGCTGGCTGCCCTTTGCAATGTTAGAGCGGGTACTTTATCACTGTTCTGTAACTTGTGCATCGGAAGGGAGTGGCGTAACGGTGGGGTAGGGATGTCGCTTTTAATTGGAGTGGTTTGCGGCTACCGATTGATAGCCGCAATGGGGAATCTGACGGTGCTTAGTGAGGCTGGCGAGTGTCTTTCATGTGTTGAATGAGTTCGAGCAGCTTCGCTTCAAAGGTTTCCATCGAAGTGAATTCCAGATCTTCTGTTGTCATCGGCGTGCTGCCTTTGAAGGATACCGTTTCTATGCGACAGCAGCCGGCTTCCTCAATTGTGATTCTTGTCATGCACTGACGGTTATCCAGATCGATTCTCAGAAAGGGGTGGATGTCTGGTGCTGAGTAAACATGACGGTATTCCACACCTTCGTCAGGCAATCCTGAGAAGTGACTATTAAAGTGTCGTTCGAACCCTTGCTGTGAAATTAGATCGCTGAAGGTGTTTGCCATGAGTGCTCCGTCTTTGTGTCTTGGTCGTTAGATTTTGTGATGATGGAAAAATGATGGCACGCAGTGTAAACCAGAAAACCATCTATTTGGAGCGTTGTCACCAGCGCAGATAAAAAATATCGGTATCCTGCGACGCAGGGTCGAAGCGGTAGGCGGTTCATTGGCAAACAAAGCGTATTTCTCGCAGAGGGCGATTCACTATAAACATGAGGGTTGGGCAGTTGCTGCTTGGACATACATAGCTTGAAAGCACTGTTAGGTATCTGGGGTACTATGAAGTGGATGACGCATTTGAGATAGCTGAACAAGCTGAAGTCTAAACGATAAATGGCTGTTAACGATCGAATATTCAATGGCCGCTCCGTGCCA
>Ga0209395_1003015_pt1 | contig 21322 bp, 19 predicted proteins | sample GOMGulsemesocosm_3_FD_184635 | JGI IMG/M metagenome (GOLD analysis project Ga0209395, IMG submission 184635) | Methane-oxidizing microbial communities from mesocosms in the Gulf of Mexico - GOM9D Gulf of Mexico (SPAdes) (version 2) | ecosystem: Environmental > Aquatic > Marine > Cold seeps... | reverse complement strand
TAACATTGTCGGGGTACTATAATTTATTTGTTTGTTCAACAGTAAAAAAAGCAAAAAAGCAAAAGCACTCCATGCTAATAACTTCCAACGGTAAGCTGAAAAAGTAATAGCAATATTATTAAATGATTCTGGGGTAAATCGATATTTCATATAATTTTAAAACGTTATAAGAAGAACTTCGTTATTAATAATTCTGTCATGTTTCGTGGGGTTTTGGCAAGTAATACTGATAAGAAGAGCACAAGGTAGAAAGGTGATTTCAGAAAAAAATTTCATCACTTTTAAAATTATTTCTTGTGATACATTTGTGATAACTTCGTGAATCATTGGCGATATTTCCTCTGCATAATCAATGGGTACTCATTTATTAGCCAAGGAAAACCTATGAACAAGTTACTTTTACAAGCAGTAAAGAAAACAAAAAAAATTAAGAATAAAACCTTACTCTTGTCAGCCGCACTATTACTCAGCTCTACAGCTATTACACAAGTTCAAGCACAAGAGCTTGATATTAAGGTGACAAACCTTACCCAAGGACTTCATTTTACGCCGATACTAATCGCTGCGCATGATGGTGACACACAATTATTTAAATCAGGTGAAATGGCATCAACTGCGCTACAGATGATGGCTGAAGGTGGTGACATCTCAGCGCTATCAGCCATGTTAACCAATGCTGATAAAGCTGAAAATCCTGCAATGGGATTATTAGCACCGACCATGTCAACTTCAACGATGTTGTCAACAATGGACGATAATATGTATTTGTCGATAGTAGCCATGATACTACCGACCAATGATGGTTTTATCGGTTTAAATAGTTGGAAAATTCCTAGCGAAGCCGGTACTTATACTTTCACTATAAACGCCTACGATGCAGGAACAGAAGCAAATGATGAAATGATAACTGGCGGAGGAGCACCAGGTGCTGCCGGTATTCCTGCGGCACCAGGTATGAACGCAGGTACAGGCGGTACTGGTGTAACTATGACAGAAGACAACGCTTACGTGCATATTCATCGTGGAAATTTAGGTGATGATGATTTAGCTGCGGGTAAAAGCGATTTAGACAATACCGTACATCGTTGGTTAAACCCTGTTGCTAGTATTACCGTAACGGTTAATTAGGAGGCAATCTCATGATTTTAATTAATAAAAAATTAGCGTTAACCGGACTAGCGACAATGATGCTAAGTGCTTGTGGAGGTTCATCTTCTAGCTCAAAAATGATGCTTGTAGAAATGCCAGAACCCATGTTCACCTATAGTTATCAGGTAAGGGTAACTAATTTGACTTACGCGCAGCCTATGTCGCCTCTAGCTTTGGTATTACATAATGAAGGCAAATTATGGACAGTAGGTGAAATGGCTAGTGTTGCTTTAGAAAATTTAGCTGAAAGTGGTGATAACTCAGGCGTTTTAGCCGAAACTTTGGTGTTGTCGGGTCAAGGTGGATCAGGGCTTTTACTGCCGGGAATGAGTGAAACTCTTGATGTTTCATATACTTTTACTGACGTCAATAACGCCCCTATGATGTTGTCTTTAGCAACGATGTTAGTTAATACCAACGATGCTTTTACCGGAATTAATGCGTTAGAAATAAATAATTTAGCCATTGGCGAAAGTATTTCATTGACGACAAGTTCTTATGACTCAGGTACTGAAAAAAATTCAGAGTTAATGGCAACGATTCCGGGCCCTGCTGGGGGAGGAAGTGGTGAAGGGTTTAACGCTGAACGTGATGATATTGATAAAGTTGCTATGCACAGCGGTATTGTTTCAGTTGATGATGGTTTAATGGTTTCTGCATTAACGCAGGCACACCGTTTCGACAATCCAACGTTAGCAATAATGGTAACTCGCACGAAATAAGCATTATAGCCAAGCAGTAAGGCTACCGCTCATCTATAGGTTGTTGATTAATATAGCGGTAACTAACCCATAGATGAGCATTAATTTTGAAAAACATTCAAGTACCTATTTATTTTATTTCTTTTTATTACACGAATATAAACAAAATCATAAATAGTGAGTGACTATGGATACCATATTAATTGTTGAAGACGATCAAGATATTGCCGATTTAATTACCTTGAATTTGGAAGAATTGTCACTATCGGTAGAGCATTGTTTAACGGGAGAGCTGGCATTGGAAAAGCTGAACGATAATAGTTACTCAATGGTTTTACTAGATGTAATGTTACCAGGGATTTCGGGCTTAGATGTATGCCGAAAATTACGCGACCAAAAACCTGAGCAAGTCATCCTAATGTTGACTTCTAGAGACAGTGAAATAGACCGTGTATTAGGACTAGAATTGGGTGCAGATGATTATATGACCAAACCCTTTAGCATACGTGAATTACAAGCTAGGGTGCGCAGCCAACTGCGGCGTTTACATTTAGCTGCTCAACTGAATGAAAAAAAGTCGCAAGAGCAGCAATCTGAACAGCATTTGACGATTGGCGAATTACAAATAGATAATATTTCTCACCGCACATTACTCGCAGGTAAAGCGCTAGATTTAACGTCTACAGAGTTTGATTTACTGTTATTTCTTGCATCACACCCAGAGCAAGTATTTTCTCGTGAACAATTACTCAGTAGTGTCTGGGGATATCATCATAGTGGTTATGAACATACGGTTAATTCCCATATTAATCGCTTACGTAATAAAGTAGAAAAAAATGTCACTAAACCTGAAATAGTACAAACGGTTTGGGGTGTGGGTTATAAATTTTGTAAACAAGGTGTTGCCGCATGAAACTGTCTTTATATCACCGACTTTCTTTATCATTACTGGTGGTATTTATCGCAATTATTAGTGTATTTTACATTTGGGCACAAGAACTTGAGCAAAGAACACGATATGAATCAGAGCAACATTTGCATTTGTCTTTGGCAGCAAGTTTAGCGAGAGATAATCCATTACTTCAGCAAGGCGTTTATGATCATGATGCGTTGAAAAACTTATTTCATACCTTAATGATTATGGGACCTGCCTTCGAGTTTTACTTTGTTGACCCTAATGGCAACATCATGACCCATTCAATAGCACCTTCATTGATTAAGCGAAATAAAATTGATTTATTACCGCTGACTCAGTTAACACAAAACCAAGCGCCTTTACCCATTTATGGTGATGACCCGCAACATCTTTCACGCAAAAAAATATTTTCCGCGGCTCCTGTTTTCAATCGTAGTACATTGCAAGGCTATCTGTACGTTATTGTTGCAGGGGAGCGTTATGAGTCAGCTTTTAATCGTTTACAGTCGACAAGACACACAGAGCTTTCTATTATGCTGATGCTAGGTGCTATGGTGTTTTTGTTTGTAGTAATGTTAGGTCTATTTGCTTATTTCACACGACCATTAAGGCGACTAAGTCAGGATATTAAAGCCTTGCAAGCTGTTGGGTTTGATAAAAGCAAAGTTGAATTGGCACAGTGGATGCCTAACAGTCGTAATGAAGTACATCAGCTAGGGGCTGCATTCGAGCAGATGGTTAAACAAATAAATCAGCAGTTTTCTATGTTACAAAAGAGCGATGTTCAGCGTCGTGAATTACTGGCCGATATATCACATGATTTACGTACGCCACTTTCTTCATTACAAGGTTATATTGAAACGCTAGCATTAAAGAGTAATAAGGCTTCACAAGAGCAGCGACAACAGTTTGTAGAAACCGCTCTCAAAAATGCGCAACAGCTAAAAGCGTTAATAGATCAAATATTTGAATTAGCACACCTCGAAGGCGGTCAAGTTTCACTAAACCTAGAGACTTTCAACTTAGCCGAGCTTTTATACGATGTGGCGGCTAAATTCAGTTTACAAACCACAGAAAAAAACATTCAAATTTCGATAGTACCCGAATGTTCTTATACACTAATACATAGCGATATAGGTAAGTTAGAACGAGTTTTAAGTAACTTGATAGAGAATGCTATTCGCCATACGTCTGCACAAGGTAAGATCATTTTATCGATTGATGAACTCAATGATAATCATTGTCAGCTTAGTATTTCTGATACCGGAACAGGTATTAAAGAAGAAGAGTTACTCTATATTTTTGATACTCGTTATCGCGCAAGTAATGCCATTCAAGATAAAGAAAAACATACAGGTTTAGGGCTTGCCATCACTAAAAAGTTACTTGAGTTACTAAAAACAGATATAAAGGTTACCAGCACCTTAGGTGAAGGAACGTCTTTTTCATTTAACTTGCGTAAAGTTTCTTGATAGATTTTACGTTAACGGTCGAGTTTTGCTGTTAATTTACTTAGAATACGTTAAAGGACATCACCTAAGCTATTCACCTAGGAAAATTATGAATAAAAAAATTACCACAACATTAACACTTGCGGCTCTTATTGTATTAGCGAGTTGTGCAAAATCATCTACTGGCCGAAATCAAATTACACTTTTTTCAGATTCAGAACTTAATAAAATGGGCGCAAGTTCATTTGAGGAAATGAAAGAGAAAGAGAAAATTAGTGCTAATAAATCAGTAAATAACTATGTGCAATGTGTGGCGAAAGCTATTACTAAAAACGTACCAAAATCGGCACATGATGGTGAATGGGAAGTTGTGGTATTTGATTCTGAGCAAGTGAATGCATTTGCACTTCCTGGCGGAAAAATTGGTGTTTATACCGGTATTTTAAAAGTTGCTGAAAATCAAGATCAGCTTGGCGCTATTATTGGCCATGAAGTAGGGCACGTTATTGAAAGCCACTCGAATGAGCGAATGTCATCTAATAAATTATCTCAAACTACCTTAGCGGTTGTTGATGGCGGAATGGCAGCAGGTAATGTGGAAAACCGTGATTTATTGATGTCTGGTTTTGGTATTCTCGCAAAGTATGGTGTGTTAATGCCTTATGGCCGTACTCATGAAAGTGAAGCTGATATTGTTGGCCAAGATTTAATGGCTAAGTCAGGTTTCGAACCTGCCGCTGCTATTTCGTTGTGGCAAAACATGGCAAAACTTTCGAACGGTTCACCGCTAGAATTTATGTCGACTCACCCTTCAAATGAAACGCGTATTAACCAACTAACCATGCACTTGCCCAAGTCTCAAGCTTATTATAAAGCGAGTAATGCACCTAGTTGTGTAAAACCAAAGAATATATAAAACCTAATGTGCAGGGGACGTCCCCCTGCAAAACTCAGGTAAACAATGGTTTATAAAAAAATACAAAGCCATCCAAAAATAAATTCAACAAAATAGTTGTTATCTCCTTAGCGTATTTACCTCAATGATTTGGGCTAACAGTGTATTAAGCGTTGATAAGATAAGGTTAACGGAGAAGTTAGTGGGGGCATTCAAGGTTAAACGCCACTTCATCATCCTATTTTGCTATATTTCAAAAAACTGTCTAGCTGTTTACATCATACTTTCTCTGCATATCATTCACGCCTTAAAATAAAACTGTATATTTACTAAACACTTGACCAGGTAAGTTAAATAAATTAGATTGAACAAGTCTACGACAGCCTTCGTTGATTAGTTGTGTCAGCTATATTTAAAAGTACTTGTCGCATTCTAGTTCTACGTAGGCAAGTGCAGCCAATAAACAGGATACTTATGTTAAACGTCAAACTTCAATACATAGTCTTTATTATTTACTCTTTTTTCATATTATTATCACCATATAGCGTCGCTAAATCGACCATCACTGGAGAGTGGCAAGCTATACCGTCACCGATAGCAACAGGTGGTAGTAGGGTGTTGTTATCAACGGAAGCCGGTCTATATGCGGGCTCTTCTGCGGGTTTATACTTTTCTGATAATAACGGGCAGTCTTGGAAAATACTTACTGAGCAAAGTATGATCATAGAATCACTCGTTCAAACTCCCGATAAACATATTCTTATTGGAACTTATCGTGGTGGTTTAATTAAGCTTAACCCTAAAACGCTACAGTCGAAAGTTGTTGGCATTGACTCGGCTATTTATATTTTTGATTTGTTACGTATTGATAATACCCTTTTTGCTTCAAGCATGATGCGTGGTGACAAATCAGGGGTTTATAGAAGCAAAGACAATGGCGATAGCTGGCAGTTGACGAGTTTTTCGAATAAGGGAGTTTGGAGTTTATCTTCACCTGATAATAAGCAGTTGTTTGCTGGCACCCAAGATGGACTTTATCACTCAACTAATCTAGGTAAAACCTGGGGTAAACTCAATAAAGGTTTCAAAGAGAGTGATGTTGTTTCACAAGTTGTTATTGTTGGAGATAACTTGCTTGCTGGTACGGGAGTATTACGCACCGAAGGCAGTGGTTTATATCGATTCGATCAAGAAAATCAGCAATGGCAGCCTTTTGGTTTGGGCTTACCTAAACGACTAACCGTTAATAGGCTTACGCTCAAAGGAAATCAATTATTGATGGGAGCAAGTGGTTTTGAAGGCAATAGGCAGGGCATTTATAAATCAAACGATTTTGGTCATAGCTGGGAAACGGCAAATTTTTCCAATAAAGAAACAACACATTTAGAAATAACATCAAATGGCCAAATATTTGCTGCAACCCAAGGAGCAGGTGTATGGCAGAGCAGTAATTTACATGACTGGTCGCCAGTAGGAGCAGGACTCAGAACATGGGATATTTTTTCTATTAACCAAACTGAAAATAACGACTTGCTTGCCGCTAGTGAATCAGGTATTTGGCGGTATTCTGCAAAAGACCATAAGTGGCAAATACCGAAAGTGCCATTAGGCGCCAGTGATATTGTTCTGACAAAGAATGGAAAAATAATAAGTACAGCTGAAAATAGTGTTTTGGTTACAGATGCAAGCGCATTTTCTTGGAAAAAATCACCGTTAGATGGGCAATACCTCACTGGATTGTATATCGATAATAAGCGTTGGTACGCGTTGGATATAAGAGCAGCTATTAGATATAGCGATAACAATGGCCAAAGTTGGCAAACTATCAAGCACCCTGAACTTTTGGGCGTAAGATCTCTTATTAAAACAAACAATGGTGACTTGTTAGCCTCGAATCGTAGCGGTATATATCGTTCAACAAATAATGGTAAAGACTGGCATAAAGAGCACGACTACTATGTGTGGAATTTTGCTAAAAGCCCTAAAGGCTACATATTTGCAAGTGTTACTGGCCGTGGTATGTATCGTTCGGAAGATCAAGGAAAAAGCTGGCAAGCGATTAATAATGGCTTTGGCGAAAATCCTATTCGCTCTGCTTGGTCAATTTTAGTCACTGACAAAATAATATACCTTGCCGGTTACATAAATGGTTTTTATCAGTCAACCGACAATGGTGATAGTTGGCAAGCAATGGACAAAGGTTTGAGCAACCCAATTGCTTTATCTGTGTTTAAGGATAAGTCTGGAAAAATATACGGTGGAACCTCTGCTGGCATATACCTGTGGCAGAACTAATCATAGTTCAATGAGCCAAATATAAACACAGATTTACGTACAATCACCTAATAAAAAATTAGCTTTATTGTCGAAACACTGATAATAAAGCTACATAATTTTACATTTTTGAAAAAACTAATAAGCGATTATTAGCGGGCATCAAATGATCGTCCATTAAAGTAAGCCCTGCTGAATTTGCCAATAACAAGACGGCTTCGATATCACGAATACCGCTATTTATGTCTCTGCCTTTAAGCCAACTATCAAAATTTTCATTACTCTCGCTGGTGAACTTACCTTGATAATTAAACGGGCCGTATATACAAACGTTAGCTTTTGAAGATAAATTTTGTGCTATGGCTTCAAAAAATTTAATCACCAATGGCCAACTTATGATATGAAGGGTGTTGGCGGTATAAAGGCCATCAATGGGTAGATTATTTTCAGCTATCGGCCAATTTTTATCTAAATCAATAACAATAGGTCTTTGTACATTAGCCAAAGTAGTTTCATCTAACCAAAAATTAATCCCTTGATGGTTTATTAATAAGTCACTAGTTTGCCAGCTTAGGTGGGGCAGGTGCTGACCAAAGAAAACTGCATGTTGCCCTGTTCCTGAACCGATTTCTAAAACATGTTTCGTTGTTGAGAATACTTTTGTCAAAATATTTAAAATCGGTCGTTTGTTATTTTCACATGCTTGGGAAAAAGGTTTGTTCATCATAGTTTCTTATGTTAATTAGTTGGATTTTTGAAAGGTAATAACTGACGGCATTGCTGCTGGTACGTTAGCATATGCTCTTGCTCTTGCAGACAAAAATTTTTAATAGGTTCTTTAAAAGGCGGATGTTTTATCCAGTGGTAAGAGTACGTTAACACTGGCTCGAAACCTCTTTGAATTTTGTGCTCGCCTTGGGTTCCGGGGTTAAATTTTTGTAGTTTATTTTCAATACAAAACTCTATGCCTCGATAATAACAAAGCTCAAAATGCAAATTATTAAACTTTTTAGTACAACCCCAATACCGACCATATAATTGCTCGTCATCGTAAAAGAATAACGCACAAGCAATATCTTCCTGTTCATGACTGGCAATGATTAATAAAATATTCCCAGTCATCTTAGCTAATAATTGCTTAAAAAACTCATGACTTAAATGAGGTTGATGGCCTCGTTTTAAATAGGTAAGTTGATATGTTAAATAAAAAAAATCGAGATCTTTTGGAGTAATCTCGCTGCTCTTTAACTGACGAACCTTGATATTCTGGTCAATGATCGACAGTCTTTCTTTACGGGTGTTTTTTCTTTTACGCGAGGTGAACCTACTTAAAAAACCATCAAATGTTTTATAATCACGATTAAACCAATGAAATTGTACTGTGTTACGCTGATAAACGTCATCAGGCAAGGGTTCTTTTATTTCATGACAGTACAATACATGCCAGCTGTTAATGTTTTCTTGCTGGCAATGCCCAATTAATGGTGCGAACAATTCATTAATCTTTAGTTGTTCAGAGAGTAATTTATCACTACTAACGGGTGTAAAAGGAATAGTGGCCACTAATTTAGGGTAATAATCTATGCCGTTACGTTTAAATGCATCAGCCCAGTCCCAATCAAATACATACTCCCCCCAAGAATGACTTTTCAAATACATCGGCATAATAGCCGTGACATCATTGTTAGTAGTTGCAACTAAATGATGGGCTTGCCAACCATTCTTAACATCCGCCGAGTGGCTTTTTTCTAGTGCATTAAAAAAGTTATAATGCAGAAAAGGGCAAGATGAGTTATTTAGCCCTTGCCAATCACTCGCACTAATATTTTCAATATTGTTAATGAAATTAATATCTATGTCGGTACTCAATTGATGACTTCTCACTACCTAATGGCTATCTATATCAATATACAGTGAAGGTTACCGTCAACAAGGAAGTTATTAAAGGTTATTTGTGAAAAATGGCATTTATCACCTGCAACTATAAAGAATACTTGGGATTACGTCATGATCGAGTTTGTATAGGAAATGCAACTAAGTGTATGGTTCATGTGCGCATTAACAACTATCTCGAAATGCATTTAGTTATTAATAGATGTGGTATAGCACTAGTAAAACGTAAGGGCTTGGAAACTTTTTCTTAACCATGCTAGATAAAATCTATGCCTCTTGTATGACGTTCAAAATACATCTGGTAAAAATTAGTTTTTGAGAGTGAAAAAGTGTTCCTGAAACGGCAGGTTCAATACTAAATTTGACGTTTCAAGAGCAATATTTTCAGTAAAATCTATGCAATAGAGCACATTAATTTTATCTTAAATTAAAATAAACGATAAGCCGCTTATCCACAATAATTGCGCACCATAACTCAGACGTTGATGTAAACCTGGATTAGTCTGACTTTTAACGGCTTTAATTAAAGTGTACATGAAATAAATAGTGGCTAATGTGCATAACAATGAAAAAACTTTAAAACTTTCTGTAATTAATAGAGTTGTAGGGCTAAATATTATAAGAACTGGCGCTATTAATAGACCTATTAGCATAATGAATCCAGCCCATGAGTGAACTTTGCAACTGAATGTAGGTGTTTTTGTATAAGCGTCAGCATCCATTGGAAAATACCCTGCAACCCAAGTACCTATACCATGACTAATTATTAATCCTCCTGAAATTACTGTCAGTATAGAAGCATTTTCCATTTGACTAACGGACCAGCCAAAAAAACAGAATAATATGCCCAAAGGGTAATTATTTATCAAAGGAGAAAATTTTTCTGTGGGACTGCCTTTTGCTCCTAACTCGCTACAAAATTGCTTCATGTGGTTGTAATTCGGGTAACGTTTGGCAGCTATGAGTATACCAAATACAATCCAAATAGAAGCGATTAGACCACTGTAGGCAAAGTAATTTTCCATATGTTTCCTGACTTATCTTGTTATATTATTGGATTTCCATCATGATATCATCCCATTTAAATACGATAAATTACCTTTTGTGGATTTAGCATCCCAAAATTGGGATCTTGGAGCAGTATGTGGCGATATGATGATCTTTTAATAATAACCGAAGTTATTAAGCAAGGTAGCTTTATTAAAGCTTCACAAAAAATAGGCATACCTTCTAGCACAGTTAGTCGACGAGTTAGTGAATTTGAATCTGCCCTAGGTGTAAGACTAATTGAAAGAAACTCTCGAAAGTTAAGCTTAACTGATAAAGGCGAATTACTTTTTGAACAATGTAACCCTCAAATGCAGAAAATTAAGCGAAGCATAGAATCTATAAGCTCAAATAATTCTAAAGCTGCTGGCGTACTAAGAGTTACGGCTCCAGTCACCCTTAGCAATGATACATTGAATAATTGGTTTTGCGATTTTTCAAAGTTATACCCTGAAATTAATTTAGATATTGTGCTTAGTAATTATTACGAAGACATTTTGGATGATAGTTTTGATGTTGCAATAAGAGTTGGCCCATTAAAAGACTCTGAATTTATTGCTCAATTATTATTTACATCTGAGATGGTATTATGTGCGAGTAAAGCATATATAGCTCATGCAAATATTGATTTTGATAACATTAATAACTTAGTGGAAAATGAATTTTTATCGTACCAACAAAGTAAACAGCATCTTAAATTAAAAAATAAAGTCACGAATAATAATATAGAAATATTAATTAAATCTCGTATGACAGCAACTAGTACAGGGATATTAAGACAAGCCGCACTAAATGGTTTAGGTATTACTTGCCTGCCGATTGTTAGTATTAAAGATGAAATAAAATCAGGTGAGTTAGTGCATATTTTTAAAGATTTTATCGGGCATCAGAGAAAAGATATTTTTGCAGTTTACCCCAGTAAAAAACACCTTTCAGGAAAAATGGCTGTGTTTCTTTCTTATATGAAAAAACAGGCAAAAACACTATAAATTGCAAGCCAAGATAGATATTAGCATCATCAAAGTATAGATAATAATACTGTCTTTTCTAGGTAACATGATATCTAAAATCACTAAATCAGAGGTTACCTGTTTGATTGATGGTTTTATTCTTGTCGTTAAACGTAACTAAGCTTCATCATCAATAAAAATTGATTCTATAGGCTGTTGAAAAAGACGTGCGACTTTAAATGCCAAAGGCAAACTAGGATCGTACTTGTCTTTTTCTATGGAGTTAATCGTTTGACGACTCACATCAAGCTTATTTGCAAGATCAGCCTGAGTCCAATCGCGTTCTGCACGCAGCACTTTTAGTCTGTTCTTCATCTGTATTTTACCTGCCCGTAAATAACAGAGACCATATAGCAAATAGTCATAATTAATATAAGGTCTGATGTTTCAGAGTCTTTGACGATCTGAGCAGTAGTAAGCAATGAATAGGTAATTGATGCAACAAAGGTTGCACCCATTGAAAATGCAAGCGCGTCAAATTGAATTTTTCGTTGCAATTCATCGAGAGATTTTAATAGGGTTATAAACATAAAAATAACCACTATGCCAAGTATAGTATCGAAGGCAATAAGAAAATTGATTTGCATGTTTGACGAGAACCACCCATAGAGAATTCCCTTATCGATAAAAACCATCATGGCGATCCAAATAAATGTCGATATAACAAAGATTAAATTTTTCATCATTTGTGTTTTCCCTAATGTTGATTCTGTGAGTTCGTTCATACGTATAGATCCTTTGTCTTAATGTTAAGTGTGCTTTACATTAAAGATATAACAACTTAAAGTCAAGCTTGTTTTACATAAAGGGTGGTTTGCTTGATAAATACTATTGTTATTTGCAAGGCCGCAGTAATAATCCGAATTGTTTGCAGCAAGTTAATTTACAACAAAGTAGTCCTAAGCAGTAATAGCTTCTGAAGCTGAATTTCCTTCAATAAAACATGAAAATATTTAAGGATTTTCTTATGGTTAGGCCAAATACTGGATTTGTTATGTTTTTATTTATAGTTCTTAATATTCAGGTGGTTAGGTGTGAATGTTTTCTTGAATATTAAGATGACGTTAACAGATCGTTTTACAAAAGTTTTACAGTTCATCGTACTTCGAACTGATACCTTCGTTCAAAATAAATTCTTAAAAGAATAGAAGGTAGGAAAATTTTCATGAAAAAACCAACAAAATATAACTTAAAACCTAATGTTTTATTTTACTTAAGTATCCTAGGTAGTATGGTGCTTGCATCAGCGGGTAGCTACGCTAACGAATCCGATACCGTCCTTTCTGAACCATCTACCTATGATACTGAGTTTTTTTCTCAATATTTACCACAAAATGCCTTAGATATGATCAATAGACTTCCTGGCTTTTCTTTTGATAAAGGTAGTAATGAAAGAGGATTTGGCGGAAATGCTGGTAATGTTTTGATTGATGGTACTCGACCCACTTCAAAATCTGGTGGTTTACGCGAAGCACTTACACGTATACCTGCTGACCAAGTGCTAAGAATAGAAATACTTCGAGGTGGAAATAGCGCAGGGGAAACAGGCGGTCAGTCAATTGTTGCTAATGTTATTAGAGCCAAAGGCAGAACCAGTGGGACTTTAGACTTTACTGTCGAGGGCAATATTGATGCGGCTCCTCTGCCTCGACTTCAAGCGTCATTAACCACGCAACTTGGACAATGGCAGACATCTTTTAGTACGGTAATCGCTGGGTGGCCATCGCGCCGTAAAGCTGTGATCAATAATTATGGTCCAGACAATAATATTGTTTCTAGCGAGCAAGAAGAATATGTCGAATCACAAAAATGGGCGAGATTAACAGGAGAAGGCTCTAGAGATCTTGCAGGAGGGATATTGAGTATAAATGGCTACGTAAACCGTTTTATCTGGCTTAGGGACAGCGAACAAGCCATTTACAATACGACTGAATACGTTAAGGTAAATACCAACAAAGCGCTAAATCAAGACGACAGTGGCACATCATTTGAATTGGGTATCGATTGGACTAAAACCTATGACTATTGGAAGTTACGTGTCATTGGGTTAGGAATGCTTCGTGATGACGTTGCAGAGAATACTTTTGCTACTTTTAATACCGAACAAAATGATTTTACTCGTTACGATTTTCAGGATAGTCGAAAAACCGAGCTGGTTTCACGGCTGACCTTGGCAAAAATTAGCGATACTCATTTTAAACCTGAATTTGGTTTTGAGCTAGCTAATAACAAACTAGATAGTTCCTTAGTACAGTTCCAAAATAGTGTATTACAAGCTTCACAGGACAACGACAAAGTTGTGGTAGAAGAAATGCGAGGTGAAATTTTTGCCAATTTTGTCTTTCAGGCAAGTGATGTATTGACATTAGAAGGTGGTGCCACAGCGGAGTACTCACAAATAGAAGTTGATTCAGTCAATAGTCAGCAGCAGAATTTTTCTTTTATCAAACCACGAATTTCTTCCACCTATAAGTTTAATCCCCAAGCTCAATTATCTGTTGAATTAGCACGTAGTGTTGGTCAATTAAATTTTGGCGACTTTGCCACAAGTAATGAAGCTTTTGATGGTACAACTAATACAGGTAATTCTGATTTAATGCCGGATCAAACCACCGAATTAGCAGCTACTTATGATTGGAGTATGAGTGAGCGAGGAAGCCTTAAAATCAAAGTTTTTCATCAATGGCGCAAGGATATATTGGAGCAGGTAGTTATTGGCGAAAATGCCAATGGTACATTAGCTTATGGTTTAGGAAATGCTGGCAGTGCAAAATTTTGGGGGATAAATACAGATATTGATTTACCCCTTGATTTTTTATTATCAAATTCACTACTTAAAATATCGCATAAGTACCAAGGTTCTGATTTTTATGACCCTATTATCGATGAAGACAGACATATAAATAATTATGTGCCTAATGCTTTCGAGCTGAACTTTCGGCAGGATTTCATCGAGCATAAACTCGCTTGGGGGATTAACTATAGCGCCAGTACTGTAAATAAAAGTTACCGTGTTAATGAGGTACAAACCTTGGATGAAGCTGAGCGATTTAGCCTTTTTATTGAGTCTACCCATTTTTTGGGGATAAAAACTTTTCTAGAAGTAGGCAATAGCCGTGAGCAAATACGATCACGTTATTTTTATCAGGGAAATCGTAATGCTTCATTAAATTCCAGCCAGGAAGCTCGCCGTAAATTAGAACCTGTGGTTGTTTTGAAGTTTTCGGGTAGTTTTTAGTTTATTTAACTTGTGATGGTCCATTAAATTGAAGAGGGATAATCTAAAACAAGGTGGTCAAGTGGGCAAATAGAATAATGACAATCACTCCTGAAGAGAGTTACCAAAATGAATGGTGGAGGAAACATCGCCTATTGGTAATGCAAAAGAGATCTAGGTGTTTTTATTTATGTAGAAACAATGAATATCACGGTTTTGCAATGGTTTTACAATAGTTTTACATTGGAATGCTTAATAAACTGATATCATTTATATAGACACTCATACTTAGGGTGATTAAAAATGGCATCAATTTTTAATAAATTATTGATACCATTACGACAACTGTACATAGTAGAAAAGACTATTTACTATTATGTTTGCAATCGTTATTAAAAGCTAAGCTAAAGATATAACGATGATAAAGGACGCTCTTATGTCAAATAAACCCAGATTATTAATTGTTGAAGATGAAGCTGTTATTTCGAGAGTTTTAATCGACTTATTTACCTTGCAAGGCTTTGATGTTGAAAGCGAAGAAGATGGTCAAAAAGGATTAGACAGAGCACTTAGTGGTAGATTTGACTGCATATTATTAGATGTAATGCTGCCTTCATTAGATGGTTTTAGCATCTGTAATAAAATTCGTGAAGTGTCTCGAGAACAACCTATTATCATGTTAACAGCTAAAAGCTCTGAAGAAGACATCATTACGGGGTTAACGTTAGGGGCTGACGACTATATAGCTAAACCTTTTTCAGTTAAAGAGCTAGTGTTACGAGTAAATACCATTTTATGGCGTTCAGGCTTTAGTGAAAATACTGATATTTTAACCTTAGGAAACGACATTAAAATTGATTGTATTCATCTTAAAGGGCAGGTTTATGGTAAAGAACAACTATTTACGCGTCGTGAAATAGATATTTTAAGCTATTTAAGTAAGCATCAACGTCCTATCCCGCGTAGCGAACTATTAACCAAAATATGGGGATATAATAAACCCAGTGAAATTGATACCCGAACTGTCGATATCCATATAGCTAAACTAAGAAAAAAAATAGAACAGAAGGCTAATACCCCTAAACTACTGGTGACGTTTAGAGGTGAAGGCTATAAATTATGTTTGTAACTTTAAGCTTGATATAACCCTCTTTCTATATGAAAAATATAAACCTTAGTACCTATCAACAAACCATACGCTTTCGTAAGCTTGTATTAGTCTTTTTCCTCTGTTTAATCTTACCTTTAGCCATGGTGGTTTATTATGGTTTTCAAAAATTTGAAAATGAAATGCTTTTTCAATATCGTTGGAAATCTGCGAATGTAGTTACTCAAATTAATAAAGTGATAAATAAACGAATAATTACCGAAGAGCAACGTCCGCCACTTGATTATTATTATTATCAAAATATAGCTAACCTTGAATCTAGCAATACTTCTCCTTTATCTTATCAACGACAACCACATTACCAAACTGACTTGTTTGGGCTGGTCGGTTTTTTTAATATCGTTAATAAAAAAGTCCTCAACACGCCAATATTACCTTTTGTACAGCAACCCGACATCATCAGAATAGACCAAAAAAGAACTCGTCTTGAATTAACCCGTAACGAAATAAACGCCCGTTTAGAAAAAATCACATTGTTGAAAAAGATATTAATTGATAACGGGTTACTACAGCATTCTAGTAATAAAGAGCTAAACGATGGAAGCAAACCAACCGAAGATACCCAAACGAACGACTCACAAGTGGGACGTTTTAATATGTTGGTCACTGATGAAAATCAGTTTATCTTCTACCGTAAAGTAAATATTAATCAACAAGTATCAGTTCAAGGATTTGTTGTTAATAGAAAAGAATTTCTTGAGCAGCTGCTTAGCGATTACATAAAAAATGCTAGGTATGACAACTCAGTGCAAGTGCAGTTATTTGATACATTAAACAAGCCTAAACGGCAATATTACCAATACAATATCGATGAACTAGGTGAAGTAACTGTAAAGGTATCAATAAAAGAACACAAAAAACTATTATCTCAATCTTTATTTAAAGGGGAGTTAATAGAACCTTTTGCCAATATCAGTTTAGCATTTACAACGGGAAGTTTGCCTTTGGGCCCCGCAACTAGCTTTGTATTCCTATTCATCCTTGTACTTAGCTCAGTTATTATTATCGGATCTTTCGGGTTTTATTGGTTAGGCATAAAACAAATCTCACTTGCAGAGCAGCGAATGAATTTTGTTTCTTCAGTAAGTCATGAGCTTAAAACACCACTGACCTCCATTTTGATGTGTTCCGAAATGTTAAAGTCAGGCATGGTGCCAGACAAACAAAACAGAAACGACTATCACCATTTTATCTTTGATGAAAGTGAACGGCTCTCACGCTTAATTAATAACATTTTACAATTATCCAGCCTCAGCCGTAATCAAGATATGGTAATGCCCGAATATGTCAGTATTGAGGTATTAAAAGATATCATTCAATCGAAAGTATCCTCGTTAATTATAAAAAATAATTTTCAATTAAATTTTATAATAAATACCAATGTCCCCTCAAAGATTCACGTTTTTATAGATCTTGATGCTTTTTCTCAGATCGTGATCAATTTAATTGATAATGCCGTGAAATTTTACAAAGCTGCCAAAATTAATGATCCTCAGCGACAAAAAATTGATGTTATTTTTTCTCTTGATGACAGCTCTAACGATAAAATAAACTTTTCAATTAGGGATTATGGGCCTGGTATATCGAATTCTCAATTAGATAAAATATTTGAACTTTTTTATCGCTGCGGTAATGAAATGACTCGTACCACATCAGGTACGGGAATTGGTCTTGCACTTGTACACCAACTTGTTATTGCGCAAGACGGTGAAATAAAAGTAACTCGCCATTCACAAGGTGTTTCATTTGACCTTGCCTTTTTAGCTTTACAGCGATAAACGCAACATATTTACTTAAGATTCTCCGAGTTTTACAAAAGTTTTACAATGCTTATTACTATAGATCTTTATTATCGTAAACGTAGTAATCAAACATTTATATTAATAGAGGTAACATCGAAGTACAAAAAGATCGTGGAAGATATTTTAAATGGCCATTCTAGGCCAATCCTCATGATTGATAGAAAATAAATAGTATTCACTCTGTGGCTGATAAATGTGTTAGTTACAATACTTTTAAATTAAAAATTAAGGCATTAAAATGAGTAAACTAAATCAAATATTAAACGCTAATCCAATATTAAAATACAGTGGTGCTTTTGTTTTCCTTTGCCTTTTGACAATGAACCAAGCGAGTGCAAAATCAATAGAGGTTACTAAAGGAAACTTGTCCGATAACATAAAAATCAACAGTGCTGAATTAGGCTACGCTTTACAATATCGTGTTTATACGCCTGCAGGCGTTAAACCTGATGACAAACTACCGACTATTTATTTGGCCGATGGACAGTGGTATATCGATTCTGGAAATATGGTTGATGTTTTAGACCATGAAATTTCAGCAGGGCATATCAAGCCTGTGATTGCTGTATTTGTAGATAACCGTGCACCAGATAACTTAGAGAATAATCGACGCAATTCTCAATTTTTCTGTAATCAAAATTATATAAATTTCTATAGCAATGAATTACTACCAAGTATCCAATCTAATTACCCTGCAAGTAATAAAAGAGAAGATAGAGTGATTCAAGGGTTATCTTTTGGTGGTTATAATGCCGCTTGTTTTGGATTAATGGCGCACGAACAATTTGGTGGCATTGCAATGCAATCACCAGCCAATAGTAAAATGCTTAAACAAATTTCAGCGCGCTATAAAGCATCAGAAAAGCTACCTATCAAAATGTTTTTAAGTTTTGGTACTAAAAATGATAATCAAACTGAAGGTCGTAAGTTTAAACAAGTATTAACTGAAAAAGGTTATGAAATTGAATATAAAGAAGTAAACTTTGGCCATGAGTGGAAAAACTGGGGACCATTACTTGATGATAGTTTACGTACGTTTTTTGCACTTTAGGTGAATGATATTTGCTATAAAACTATTTTTACCTTTGTTTTATCTTATCGAAGATAACAATAAAACACATCTGACTTGCTCTAAAAAGTAGATATAGGCTCGACAGTTACTAATAATAGCTGTCGTTGCAATCAAAGCTTTTGAGTAACTTTAATAAAGAGAGTTATTAAGCAACATTAAGTTATTCGCTATGGTTATAAAGCTCGGGTGTTTATTTTGTGCATTTGTTGATATTGTTTTAGTAGCCCTTGTACTTTATTGATATGTATATTGAATGATATCAATTCTTTTAAATGATGTGGTAATCACTTTATGCAAAGTTTAGTGTCAGCAATATTAACTCAAGTAGGTTCTGTTGTTTTAGGCAAACCTAAAGAAATACGTTTAGCACTCGCTTGCTTATTAGCAAAGGGACACATCCTGATAGAAGACTTACCCGGTATGGGTAAAACCACACTTGCTCAAGTATTAGCAAAAACGCTTGGGCTAAGTTATCAACGTACACAATTTACCAGTGATTTGTTACCCGCCGATGTTATTGGTATTTCTATCTTTAATCCTGAACATAAAAAGTTTGAACTTCATCGTGGTCCCGTTTTTAATCAAGTGGTGTTAAGTGATGAAATAAATAGAGCGAGCCCAAAAACACAAAGTGCTTTACTCGAAGCCATGGAAGAACATCAAGTCAGTATTGATGGTACAACTTACCAATTACCACAACCTTTTTTCGTGATAGCCACACAAAACCCGTTAATACACGCAGGAACATATCCGTTGCCAGAGTCTCAACTTGACCGGTTTATGATGCGTATATCTTTGGGGTTTCCTGATATAGCCGCTGAAAAACAAATTTTACTGAGCGACAGTGGTCACGATAGTTATAAAAAATTATTGCCTTGTGTTGATACCGATAAACTTATCGCCATGCAATCTGTAGTCTCGCAAGTCACAGTTTCAGAAAATATTATTGAATATGTTATCGCTTTAAATCATGTCAGTCGACGTCAAGGTTTTACAGGTAGACCACTATCACCAAGAGCTGGCCAAGCATTGCTAAGTGCGGCTAAAGCATGGGCTTTTCTAGAAGAAAGAACCTTTGTAATACCGGAAGATATTCAAACAGTGTTTAGCTCTGTATGTCAGCATAGACTTGAATCGACATCGACTAGTTTTGGAGCTCAAGAGGAAAAAATTTCCGACCAAGTTATCGCACAAGTTAATGTCTTAAATCCACTGAGTTAATAACGGATAAACATCAAGAATATTTGACAATAAAAGCTGAGACGCCAGTGGCAACATTTGTATCACCCATAAAAATATTTTTTAGTCGCTTTATCAAGATGCGATTTAATCGATGGCTAAAGCGTCGTATTCCACCTGCCAGTATGCATAAGCTAACGAATCGTAATATTTTCATTATGCCAAGCCGTTTTGGTTTTGTTTATCTTATTTTCGTCATTTTGTTATTCCTTTTAGCCACTAACTATCAAAATAACATCATCATGTTATTAAGCTATATAATGGCAAGTGTCTTCATCACCACTATGATGCATAGTTTTTTTAATGTATCAGCTATTGAGTTATCTGCAAATAAAACAGCGGCAGGATACGCAAAAAAAAACATATGCTTTCCCATAAAAATATCATCCCCAAATAAACGTTTAGATTTACATTTTCGTTTTGATGACCAAGAAGCTTTTCATCTACCGGAATGTGATCAAGGAGAACAAACAATTTATGTTTCTTGTCGTTATGAAGAAAGAGGGATTTATTACCCTGGAAGGTTAAAAGTATGGAGTGAATATTCTTTAGGTTTATTTATAACCTGGACAAGAATAGATTTTGGCAACCAATGTAATGTTTATCCAGAAGCGATTCCTCTTAACATTAGTCAAAGAGATTTTTCTGGTGCAATAAAGGAAAATGCATCGGTTGAAAATAATAAACTAGGAATAGATGATTTTTTTGAGCTCAAAACACATATCTCAGGAGAGCCACTTTCACGTATTGCATGGAAACAATTTGCGCGGGGGCAAGGCCGTTTAACGAAACATTATCATGAACAACAAGGGGCAAATTGTTGGTTGAAAATCACCGATATGCCAAATCAAGGAGTAGAAAAGCAATTACAATATTTGTGTTTTCTGGTTAATGAATACCATCATCTGGGTCAGATATTTGGTTTAGATTTAGGACAAGATAAAATTCCACCTTCTCAAGGTGAACACCACTTTAAGCAATGTTTAATGGCGTTAGCCATTTATCCGAAATAACGCTGATGACTAAGAAATCGCTTTCGCCTGAACGATTCAGCTTATCCCCTCAAAATTCCTGGGTATTGTTGCTATGCCAATGTCTTAATTTATCACTGCTCATCAATGAATTAAGTACTTGGATGTTGGCCATTATTAGTTTGTGTTTATGCGGGCGGGCGTTAATGCTTATCAAGCCAGCATTGGAGCTACACAGAATCATTATATTACTGCTAGCTTGCTCCGGGTGCTTGGCTATTGCGGCAAGTGGCCGAGAATTGGGCGTGTTATTAAGCATGTTACATTTACTCTGTTTTGCCTATTCATTAAAAGGTTTAGAGCTAAACTCTCGTAAAGACTTTTACCAAATAATTTTGCTCGGCATTTTCATTCTTGCATCTGTCCTGATTTTTTCTCAATCTTTATTCATTTCTTTTCTTGTCATCGGCTTACTTGTTTTAAATTTCACCGTTTTGTTAGCGTATTTTTCTCCAAC
>Ga0209395_1003013_pt1 | contig 21329 bp, 15 predicted proteins | sample GOMGulsemesocosm_3_FD_184635 | JGI IMG/M metagenome (GOLD analysis project Ga0209395, IMG submission 184635) | Methane-oxidizing microbial communities from mesocosms in the Gulf of Mexico - GOM9D Gulf of Mexico (SPAdes) (version 2) | ecosystem: Environmental > Aquatic > Marine > Cold seeps... | reverse complement strand
ATTTGTTGTGATACCGCTTTATATACACTCATTCGCCCAGGGACTAATACCAGACGGCGGCACATTTTCAATGCTGTTGCGGTGGCCATTGCACTACGTACACCATATTCACGGGCAAGGTAATTACAGGTCGATATCACGCCACGGCGATCTTCACTACCACCCACCGCAATCGGCAGGTGAGCAATCAATGGATTATCGCGCATCTCTACGGCTGCATAGAAGCAGTCCATATCCACATGTATTATCTTACGCATAACGCCTCACCCACTGTATGTAACAACAGTGTACAAGGTGAGGCTATTTTGTCAATTCTAGCGTCAATAATACCAGCGCTTGTTAGGCTTCTTCTGTTGTTACTGCTTTCGCTGTTTGATCGCTTGATGTCGGCGCTTCAGAACGCTGCTTACCTATCGCTGCAATTTCTTTGGCTTGCGCTTTATCAATTTGATGGATTGTTTTGATATGACATTTGATTTGATGACTGCCAACGCCACCATTTAGCACCGAAATCGAATCGAAACGGGTACTTAGAATCGAACTAGAGCTTTTATTGATCATTATGGTTTGAGCATGTGCTAAGTCAGGACAAAAGCCGGTCACCTCAACCAAATATTTTTTGCGATGTGATGTCGATAAAATCAGATAATCATTAGTAAGCGCTTGCCAACCGTGCAATCTAAACGACTTTATTCTCTTTAAGCTTTCTAGCTTATTTGTCGCAATATAATCGCCATAGGCTTGGTTTTTCTCGTCAAAAGATAGCGTTGATTTACTAGCACACCCACTGAGTAATGCGACTACTATCAAGCTGATAACAATATAAAATTTCATGACCTGTTCCTCACAGAGTTACTATGAAATTACTATATCATAATGTTTGGTAGGCGGAAGTACTGCACAAACAAAAATGGCTAGGAAAACCTAGCCATTTCAATCACTGCCTCTACAATTTAGAAGCTATAAGATGCTGAAATTACAAAGTTAGTACCGTCGGCAACATAGTCTTTAGCCGTTTGATATTCTTCATCAAAAAGATTGTTAATTTTTGTAATCAAGACAAGATTGTCCGTCACTTGATAGTTAGCCGATAAGTCTACTAACCAATGATCGTCTAAAATATTAGCATCAACCATGGTTAGATCGACACTCTCGTCGCGGTAACTTGCTGAGCCGCTAAGTGTTAGGTCTTGCCATTGGTAAGACAGTGCATAGCTTGCAGATAACTGCGGACGACGTGCTAAATCGACATCTAATACCTCATCTTTAGCATCGATGTACGACACAACTACTTGATGATTAAAATCACCCGTTTGAGTTGATAATGTCACTTCGGCGCCTTTAATCTTTGCGGCTGTGACATTTGTTGGCTGTGTAAGTCCAGTATCGCTATTAAACTGCCAATCAATTAAATCATCAACAGTCGATTCAAACAGGCTAATTTCAACTTGACCACCGTTAAGTTTTTGACGAATTAATAACTCATTGGTCACGACACTTTCAGGCATTACATCAACATTACCCGCATATCCCCACGCTTCTGGGTAGTATAAATCATTAAACGATGGCGCTTTGAACGCTGTACCGCGAGACAGGCTGACTAACAGTTCATCATTGATTTGGTAACCAACAGAGGCATTGTAAGTCGTTTGTGCGGCAACATCTTCGATATCATCACGACGCACAGCGGCTTCAAAATACACTTGGTCAAGTTGATGGCGAGCCTGAACAAAGAAGGCCGTAACATCACGCTGGTCAACATCATAACCACCGGTACCAATCACTTCTTCTTGATACCAATCACTACCACCTGTAATCGAAGTGTTTTTTGCGGCTTGGTACTGTACCAACACGCCAACTTGGTCACGCTTAGTGGTGTACTCCGAAGTTAAAAAACCATCGCTGAAGTTTAATGATGCATTTTCACTGGTAGCCACTGACACTTGAGAATACCAATCGCCAGTTGTATAGTCTGCCGCCAATTTTACATGATAGTTTTCAAACTCGTCAGACGGTGTGCCGCCCCACGGTGAATCATAATCAGAACCACCCTCTTCATAACGCGATGCCAGCGAAAGCACTAATTCATCAGTCAATTCGCTTTGGCCTGTTAATGAGACAGAAGTACGGTCGTAGCGATCATCATCTTCTTGACCCGCAATCGTCGTGGCGTTAAAGCCATCAGCTTCTTGCTTTGCAATTGACAACGTTAGTGCGTGTTGCTCATTACCAAAACCAATGGCCGCGTCCGCTTGCTTTAAACCGTTACTACCAAAACCTACGCTAACAACGGCTTCACCCGCGACAAGTTTTTTGGTGAAAATTTGAATAACACCGCCAATAGCATCGGCTCCCCATAATGCAGCACGAGGTCCCTTTACCACTTCGATACGTTCAATTTGAGTGACCGATAAGCTGCTAAAGCTGGTTGACCCCAACGTCGCCGAACTAATACGCACGCCATCAATCAACACAAGCGTGTGACCGTTATTAGTACCACGGGTAAAGACCGAACTCGAATGTCCCGCATCACCTTGATTTGTCACGCTAATACCAGCGACTTTATCTAATAAATCTGTAACGCTTAGCGGTTGAAACGCCTGAATGTCATCGGCATCAATGATTTGGGTAGCCGATAATGACAAAAACTGATCTTGTTGGGTACGGTTAGCCGTCACCACGATGTTTTCATCTGCCGTTACTGCACATGTATTAAAAGAAGCGGCTAAACCTAGCGAAATAAGGGTTGGGGTAAATAGATTGTGTTTCATTGTTTCCTCGTTCAGGTGCCCACCGCACCATGTAAAATAAGTGATGGACTATGAGGCCGGTCTCCGGACTGAATCATTGATATAAAAATGACTTCACCGTTGCGGGGGCAGTATAGATTTTTAACCTATTTCCCGTTTCATTGATGTTCACTCAAAGTAAGTGCACCAACACCTCAAAGTATAAAAAGTTTGGATAATAATTTTCGAAGGGATCCTACGTCAAGCACCAACGATATACAAAATGTTTATCATATTCTTTGGTCTTAAACTGAGGTAATAAAGAATAACAGGATTTAAGCCGTGAAACCGTCATAAAAAACGACGTCTTGCTGTTGTTTTTGCCGCTGCCAAGCTTTGCTTTTTAATTCTGGTTGTTCCAGGAACTCACTAACATAGCCGACACAAAGATAACCAACTAACTCACTTTCGCTGGGCGCGCCAAGCACAGCTTTAACCACTTCGGGGTCGACAATACTAACCCAACCGACGCCGACATTGAGCGAACGCGCCATCAACCAAAGGTTTTGAATGGCACAAACAACGCTAAATTTACCCATTTCGCTCATACTTGTTTGTCCAAGTACTGGCTCTTTGCTAGGCTGATAGAACACAGCAATATTAACCGGGGCTTCTACAATGCCTTCTAATTTAAGCTGCTTGTATTGTTGCTGTTTTTGATCGCTAAATAAGGTAACAGCATGTTCATTTTCAATCGTAAAAGAGTTGAATACTTGCTGCTTAATCTCGTTATTTCGTACCACGACAAACTGCCAAGGCTGTGAATAACCAACGGATGGCGCATGCAATGCGGCTGCCAACAGCTTATCGATTGTCTGCTTAGAAACCGCCTGCGGGGTAAAACGATTACCACGAACATCACGGCGCAAACGCATAATCTCTAATAGTAACGCGCTCTCTTTTTCTTCAAACAATCGACTCATGGTGCTTATCTCAATCTACAACTAAGCGCGCATGCTAACAGCCACTAGCAGCAAGTACTAGCCATATACGTGATTAATCTTGCTCGAATAAATCGGTACTAAAATAACGTTCTGCATTATCAGCTAAAATCGTCACAATGTTCTTACCTGCAAACTCATCACGTTGACCAACTAACATTGCCGCTTTAAGCGCCGCGCCAGATGAGATACCTACCGGTAGGCTTTCTAAACAAGCGATGTCACGCGCAAAGCTCACCGCGTCTTCATCACTTACCGTGATCACTTCATCAATCAAATCACGGCGCAGAATATCGGGCACATGACCAGAGCTTAGCCCTTGGATTTTATGCACACCACTACGTCCCTGTGACAATACAGGACAAGAGGCGGGCTCTACTGCGATCACAATCAGGTTTGGATTACGCTCTTTGAGTGTTTGTGCAATCCCAGAGATAGTACCGCCTGTGCCTACCCCAGCGACTAATACGTCCACTTGACCTTTAGTGTCATTCCAGATTTCAACAGCGGTGGTTTTAGCATGCATCGCGCTGTTGTCATGATTTCCAAACTGATCAAGCATAATCGCATTTTCACGCTGCTCAATCATTTGCTTTGCCATATCTATCGCGCCTTTGGTACCAAGTTCACGCGGCGTCAAAACAAGGTTAGCACCGTAATGCTTAATCAGTTTTCGACGTTCGATCGACATATGCTCAGGAATACAGATTGTTAATGGAATTTTCTTCATCGCACAAATCCACGCGCAGGCAACGCCATTATTCCCGGACGTTGCTTCAATAATCTCAGTATTTTCTCCAATACGGCCATCATCGATCATCGCATCGATCATCGCCAGCGCAGGACGATCTTTAATCGAGCCCGCCGGATTGAAAAATTCAATCTTCGCTAAGATATTGGCGTTAACATCTAACGCTTTGGCAAAACGACTCAAGCGAACCAACGGTGTATTACCGATAGTCTGGGTAATATCATCGTAAATCATGCCACGTCCGTGAACGATATCTACTTGCTGCGTCTGCGCTAAATTATTCATTACGATGCCTTTATATAATTGCTTTGATTAAGTGGCAATATTATTCCATAAAGTCGGGGGATTAATTTTGCGTTGTCGGTTGCAATTGGCAGCCGAAAGGTACAATATTTCCAATAATAGTAAAAATAAGAATTTTATTACCCAAAGGAACTCATGGATCGTTTTGATAAAGAGATATTACGAATTTTACAGCACGATTGTACCTTACCGGTCAGTCAGATTGCCGAGCGAGTGGGATTGTCCACATCACCATGTTGGCGCCGTATCCAAGCGATGGAAAATTCAGGGGTCATTAAAGGAAGAGTTGCGCTAGTCGATCCTAATAAACTAAACCTTAGCCTGACGGTTTTTGTGATGGTCAAAACCAATCAACACAATCCGGGATGGTTAGATAAATTTGCTAAAATAGCCCTAGATTTTGAAGAGATTGTTGAATTCTATCGCATGAGTGGTGAAGTCGACTATTTATTAAAAGTCGTTGTCTCTGACATGAAATCATTCGACACATTTTACAAAAAACTCATCACCCAGGCAGACTTCTCCGACATCAGCTCAAGTTTTTCAATGCAAGAGTTAAAATACACGACGGCACTGCCCACTGATTATGTTTAATACCCTGGAGCAATCATGAGAAAATCATTAAGAGACAAAATCATTGTAGTCTGTGATAAAAAAATCGCCGCTAAGGGCGATAATGTTGGGTTATCGTTTTACGCTTTTTTCGCTAACAAGAATACGGATCCTGCCTTACTGATGGAAGCGGCCACGTGGTGGATCCAAACCCATCAACTCGATCATTTTGTTAAAGCGAAAGCGATCAAAGAAATGATTGTGCAAGGGTTATAACACAATCATTGCTTCTCTCGCGTTAACGATTAACCAATACTAGTTAACAGCTTCTGTGCCGCTAGCGCTGAGCTTGCTGGGTTTTGACCAGAAATAATTAAACCATCTTGCACAGCAAACGCATTCCAGTCTTCAACGCGTTGGTAATCACCACCACGTTTAATCAATTCATCTTCGAGTAAAAATGGCACAATATCGGTAAGTTCAACGGCCGCTTCTTCGCTGTTACTAAAGCCAGTGACCGCTTTACCGTTAATCACGAACTCGCCATTGTTATCTTTGACATTTAAAATCGCAGCGGTTGAATGACATACTGTCGCAACAGGTTTATTGGCGCTTAAAAAACTTTCGATTAGCGAAATTGACGCGCTATTATCCGTTAAATCCCATAATGGACCGTGACCACCTGGGTAGAACACACCGTCATAATCTGCCGAATTAAGATTCGCTAGCTCAAGTGTGCTAGCAACCGCTTGTTGCGCTGCATCATCGCTAAAGAATCGCTCAGTCGCTGCAGTTTGAAAATCAGCTAGCTCGCTGGTTGGGTCAATTGGCGCTTGACCACCTTTTGGCGAAGCAAGCGTCACCGTGACACCAGCATCAATAAATGCGTAATAAGGTGCGGCAAATTCCTCAACCCAAAAACCTGTTTTCTTACCGGTGTCGCCCATTTTATCGTGCGAAGTTAATACCATTAGTATTTGTTTAGTCATTATAAATATCCTTCAATTAAGTTAATGGACCATTATATGCGCTATGAAATTACTAACAATGGTGACAAACCTGATATCATTGTTTAAATAATTAATACAATAGAATGCCGGAGCCGCAATGGATATTTCTTTTGAACAACTAAAAAGCATGGTGGTGTTCGCCCACATTGTCGAACAAGGTAGCCTAAATTCAGCGGCAAAACACCTTGGTTTGTCCCGTGCCTCCGTGAGTTATCACCTTAAAAAGCTCGAGTCACAGTTGGACGTAAAGCTCCTTAATCGCACCACGCGATCAATGAACTTAACGCAAGCAGGTACGGCGTATTATCAGCGTTGCCAAGTCATCGCACGTCAAGCGAATGCCGCTAATCAGCAAATTGAAGATTTAAAAAATGAACCGAGCGGATTACTAAAAATCACCTGTCCAGTGAACGTCGGTTTGCAAAATATTGTGCCAGCATTAAATGAATTTCGCCGTCTCTACCCTAAGATTGAGCTCGACGTTATGCTCTCTGATGAAGTAATAAACATCATGCAAGAAGGGATCGATTTAGCGATTAGGGGCGCACCACTGCCTGATTCAGGACTACAAGCGAGTAAATTGGCAACATTATCAACCTGCCTTTGTGGCTCACCCGCTTATTTCGAACAACACGGGCGCCCAGCAAAACCAAGCGAACTCAGCAGTCATGATTGGGTACTCTACAAGCTAACGTCTAGTGTATTAGAACTAAGTAAAGGCAGTCGATCCTTTAGCATTAACATGCAAGGTGGCGTTAGCACCAACAATGCTGCCGCCCGCACCGCCTTTGTCGAAGGAGGACATGGCCTCGCAAGAATTCCAACTTACGACGCTTATCCTAAAATAACGGCAGGTACCCTAGAGTCGGTGATGGATGACTACACACTTAAGGATATTAATATCTACGGTGTTTATCCGCCAGGCACCGCAAATACAAAAAAACTCCGCTTATTACTCAATTATTTACAACAATATTTTGCAGCTCAACTGAATAGTCGACCATAAGACGGATAAAAGCTTTATAATAGCGACAACAGACACTCTATTTTAGGACAGTGATGAAAAAAACATTCGCACTAACTCACCCAAAACTTAATATCGACCGACTCGTTGAATCTATCAAATATGATGTAAAGAAATACATTAAACGCGAGCGTAACAAGAAATTACCAAAAGGCACCGACTACTGGGATTTCGATTGTAAATATGGCTCAAATGAAGCCGAAGCTGAGGTCGTCCATATGTCGACGCTTAACAAATGCATCGATCAAGCAAAAGACGCTCAACTCGAATCCTTTTATTTGGAAATAATGGTTAAGTCAGCGGTACGTACCAAGTTAACCCCCAAAACACAATTTACAGACGATTTCGAAGATTAATCTCTTTAGGATGTAGCCACCACTCCTGCTGTCTACATCCTGTTACACTCTTTTACCGAACAATACCTATTCTTTAGTGCCCTGCGCTGGCTAATTAAATTGTCCTTTTGCATAATATCTCACGAATCAACGGAGAGATAACATGCAAATAAAACACCTTGCCTTAACCGTCACTGCCATTTTAGCCCTAGGCGGCTGCGCAGCAACCGGCGATAGCACAACAAAATCATCAGAACAAACAACTCAAAACAAAGTATTTAGTCAAAATTATCTATTAGAAGAATTAGAAAATGGCTTAAAAGTCATGATAGTTAAGACCGATTACCCAGATTTAGTGTCTATTCAAATTCCGGTATCTACCGGTTCACGTAACGAAGTAGAGGACGGTAAAACAGGCTTTGCTCATTTCTTTGAACACATGATGTTTAAAGGCTCTAAAAAATACCCACAAGCTAAATATGCCGATATTTTTAAAAATGCCGGTGTCGATAATGGTGCCTATACCACCAATGATTACACCAACTATCACTTAGATTTTTCGAAAGAACATCTTGAGCAAGTGCTCGCAATCCAAGCGGATCATTTCCAAGACTTAACTTACTCCGAGGCACAATTTAGAACGGAAGCATTAACGGTAAAAGGCGAATACCTTAAGAACAATGCAAATCCGTTGCGCCAATTACTCTCGGCAGTGCGTCAAGAAGCATTCGATGAGCACACCTACAAACACACCACGATGGGTTTCTTTAAAGACATCGAAGCGATGCCAGATCAGATGGACTACGGTAAAACGTTTTTCGAGCGCTTCTATAAGCCTGAATATGTTTCACTCGTGATCGTTGGTGATGTGGATCCGGCTAAAACCTTAGCAATGGTTAAAAAGCATTGGGGGAATTGGCAGCGTGGCAGCTTTAAATCAGTGGTACCGAAGGAGCCAGCACAGCAAGCACCGCGTTATGCTCACGAAGTAAACGCTGACCTACCGGGCCATTGGATTTTAGTGTCATTTAAAGGGTCTGACTGGCAACCAAAAGTAAAAGATCGCGCGGCTCTAGATTTACTCTCTGAGCTTTACTTTTCAAGTAACTCGGCGCTATATCAAGAGCTTGTGGTCGATAAGCAAATCGCTAGCCAAATGTTTACCTACAACCCTGAAACCAAAGATGCTGGTCTGCGTCATGTGTTTGTCAAAGTCGATGACGAAGCAAACTTAAGTGTTGTGCGCGATGCAATTAACGATACCTACGCCAAGGCTCGGGTAGAACTCGTTGATAGTGACAAACTCAACAAGCTTAAATCAAACCTTAAATATAGCTTTGTGAATGGCCTAGATTCATCTGAATCTATCGCGGGGACACTTGCTTCTTACATGCATTTTGAGCGCGATCCAGAAGTGATTAATCAACTGTATCGCAGTTTTGATAATATTAGTGCGACCGATATTAGAGCCGCGGCGAATAAATACATTACCGACAACAATCGTACGACGGTAACGATGTCTAAGCTGGCACAAATCAGCGGTTTTGATACTGAAGCTAGCTTGACCACGAGCGTCGCGCGTCTGACTAAAGCGGCACAGCGCAAGACAATCAGTGATGTAGCATTTAATGTGCTTGATAACAGCAATGATTCACCATTAATTGATGTTAATGTCTTATTCTACACTGGCTCAGCTGCCGATCCTGCTGGCAAGAAAGGCACCGCGGCATTGATGACGAGAATGCTAACCCAAGGTGGTTCACAAACCAAAGCCTATAAGGAAATCAAACAAGCATTATACCCATTAGCGGGCAGTTTCTGGGCTCAACTCGACAAAGAAATGATTTCATTTAGCGGCCGCGTACATAAAGACAACGCCGCAGCATGGTATGCATTAATAAGCGATCAACTGTTAAACCCAGGTTGGCGCGAAGATGACTTTAAACGTCTCAAACGCGAGCTTATCGACGGTATCAAGTCTGGTATTAAAGCATCGAACGATGAAGAACTCGGTAAAGAAGTGTTATACAGCCAGCTTTATCAAGGGCATGCCTATGAAAACTTTAACAGCGGTGACTTATCAGATATCGATAGCATTACCTTAGATGACGTTAAAGCGTTTTACCAAGCACAGCTAACACAAGCCAAACTTAATTTAGGCATAACAGGTGCGGTTCCAGCATCAGTAAAGTCAGCGTTGCTTAATGACTTGTCGCAACTACCAATGGGCAGTGACAAACGCTTATTGGTCGCTAAAGCGCCAAGCTTAACCGGTCATCACGTCACCTTAGTTGAGAAGAAAGCACAATCGACAGCGGTATCATTTGGTTTTCCAATCGACACCTTGCGTAACGACAAAGACTGGGCGGCCCTTTGGTTGATACGTTCATACTTTGGCGAGCACAGAAGCTCAAACAGCTACCTGTATCAGCAGATACGTCAGAAACGCGGCATGAACTACGGAGATTATTCCTACATTGAATATTTCCCTCGTGGTAGTTCTCGCACCAAGCCTAATGCGAACCTTGGCCGTTCAAGCCAAATATTCCAAGTGTGGTTGCGACCATTACGCTCAAATAACGATGCTCACTTTGCAACACGTGCAGCGTTATTTGAACTGGATAAGCTAATCAAAAATGGCATGAGCGCAAAGGACTTTGCGGCAACACGTAATTTCTTAACCAACTACGTACCGCAAATGGTTGCTAGCCAAGATCAACAACTGGCGTACGCACTCGATAGTAAATTCTACGGTACCGACGAATTTGTTAGCTACGTGCGTAACCAGCTAGCAAGCCTAACGGTCGAAGATATTAACCGTGTTATCAAGCAGAACCTGCAAACCGATAACATCCACTATGTCTTTGTTACTGGTGACGCAACGGATATGAAAAAGCGCCTGCTCAGCGAACAGCAATCAGTGCTTAAGTACAACAGCGAAAAACCAGCAGACCTACTTAAAGATGATCAAATCATTCAAGATTATCAGCTGAATATTCCAGCCGCTAATCTTGAAATCATGCCGATTGAAAGTGTTTTTAAGTAAAGAACTAACACGTTCGCGATGATACACCTGCCAATGCCGCTCATGTTAATGAGCGGCATTTTTGTATAACGCCCTAATACCAATTTGTTTTGCGTTTATCTATGACAAAAATCCACAACAAGTTGTATTTTCCGTTTATTCTGATTTAATAGATAGCGTTTAAATTAACCGATGACACTGTCCATTGATGTCGTAAACGCAATCGACGATTGTGTTAATAAAAGAATAATACGTATTCGTTAAGCAGTTGGAGATCTGCTGCTCAATAGCGTTGTTTTATACGGAAATAATCACTAGTAAAGTAAGGGAATAGCATGAACTTTAACAAAACATTAGTCTGCATCGCGATAGCAACAACAATAAGCGCATGCGGCTCAAGCAATAAAAGTAAAGACCCAATAGTTACCACACCAGATCCAGTACCAGTGCCGACTCAGACCACCGTCAATGGTACGGCAATCAAAGGGATCATTAGCAATGGCGTGATCACCGTCTTTAAATATGTCGATGGTGCTCCCGTTGCATTAACCGAAGAAGAATTAGAAGGGTCGGATTTCAGTACTGATGACGCTGGCGTTTATAGTATTACCCTACTCGATTACGAAGGCCCACTTAAAGTCAAAGTATCACCAAGTACGGACACAGACAATCCGACCATGATGCTATGTGATGTTCCAGATGGTTGTGGTGATATTGCCTTCGGCCAATCCGTTAATTTAACCACTTCAGACAGTGCTTTCTCATTGAGTTCAATTACAACTGTCGATCCAAGTGAAACAGAACCTGTGCTCATTAACATTTCAGCGGTAACTCATATTGCGACCATGCTAGTGGAAGCCCAAGACACAATCTCAGCAGAGACGATTGGTACAACGTTATCAGAAGTTGGCAACAGCTTAGGCATTATTGGCGACATTACACAGCTAACCCCAACCGATATCAATAGCAACAGTGCTGTTGCAGGTGAAGATAATAGCGCCGAATTGCGTTATGGATTAATCAATGCAGCAATCGCGGGGGCTTTATTTGATCAGCTACCTGACGATGTCAGTGCCTCAGACCGCTTAGCAGAAGCAACCGCTGATCTCGTAGAAAATGATGGTGAGTTCATTATTGCCCAAGATGATGATGATAGCTTTGAGCTAGCACTTACTGAAGTACTAACCCAAGCAAGTGACATTGCAACGACAGTAGCTCAAAATATTAATGACGACACCGCCTTAACTAATACAGGAGGAGTTGTTGATTTACTCGATCAAACCTCTACTAATTTAATCAACGAGAACATTGTTCGAGTCGCTCAATCAGGTGATGATGGTCGTGTTGAAACGATATCAGATCAAACAATTGATGGCGATGCAATCGCTCAAGCTGCTGGCTTGGTTGATGATATTAGGGTCTTTGCGAACCTCTTTGATATAACTAAATCTTCAGGCGCCGAAGTCTCTTCTCATGCTGATGCAGCCGTTATCTTAGCAGAAGATGCAAGCGCCATGTTACTAGCCGAGAAGGACACATTTACCTTACTTGCCGATATCGCTGGGGCTCTTTCTGATATTCAAATAGCGATAGATGATGAAACAACAGACGCCACCAGTTTTAATTTAGCCGACTGGTTAACAGCGGAAGATTCAGCCACGGCAACAGGTACTGTTACTTTCGATCAACAATCTCGTATTTTTAGTATCAACGCGCTTAATAATGGGCAGACATTTAACCTAAGTATTGCGATTAGCACAGAAAATGACGACACGAGTGCCAAACTAGCGATTAGTGGTGAAGTCTCAACGACAGGCATGGTGCTAACAATTGCTGACTCTAGCTTCGCGCAGCTAAACTTTGCACAAGCAATTAGCGAAGAGACTCTCGACAGCGAAGAAAGCCCGGAGCCGATCTCAGGGCAATTAAGCTTAACGGTAACTTTAGCTCAAGTATCTACTGACGCCGTGACGAACCCCGTATCCTTTACTGGGATGGTACAAACCACATTGGTACCAGTAACGCAACAAAGGGTACGAAACGATTGGGATGATTATAACTACGATCAACGAAATCAGTTTGGTTGGTACGGCTACCAAAATTCAGAAATAGTGACCGAGGAGACCTTGCTACCACAAATGCTTAGCTTGAGCGGTCAGCTATCTGCACTAGCAGGCGATAGCATCCAAGCAACATTTACGGTTAATCTCCCAGATGCTGCCGATTTTGAGGCGGCAGGTCTACCTGGCTATGGTAGAGAGATAATTGATGGTTACACCATGAGCGCTTCTGCCGATGGCAATATAATCAACCATACCATGGAGAATGCATTCACTGCAGTGGAAGTATTTACGCCTAGTTCCAATCCAGGTGAATGGAGTAATAATTACAGCGAAACATATACAGATGGTTTCTATCAACTTATCGATAGCAGCATGATTAACAGCACCGCCCTTGGTAATGAATACATCTTTACCACGGTTGTACATACCGCTGACTATGAATACGCCGTACGACTAATATTGACCCCGGCCGATGGTGGGTTTATCGCAGGTCAACGCTCTAAATATTATACTGTCACCGCCGGCACTCAAAACCCTGCACTTCTTAATGACGACGGTGAGTTACTGGATGAACAAGGTGACATCATTGAAATCATTGCCGATCCAAGCGACTACTACAGCACAGCAGAGGAGGTTTTTTCAAGCAAGTTCCATGTCACTGGCGTGCTACCTGAAACAATTACCGATGGTATTAGCTATACCCAAGCAAAATTCATAAAGAGTAATAACTATGGGGTTGACCCTGCCATTGGTGGCATGGAAATAACCGAACCAGAATTAGTATCCAACCTGAGTGCCGGCGGCGAGTTATCGCTAAATACTCAATTAGTCAGACCGTACTACCCAGAGAGTATTTCTATTAGCATTAGCGATAATGGCAATGAGATAACCACCTCTGTCTTAGATCAACAAATCAGTCATAACCTCTTAGATATTAGCTCACCTGGAAACTTTACGTACTCTTCCCTGACCGCTAAGGGTGATGGTACAGACAGCAAGCAAATAATCAGCAGCACCGAAGATGTAGGTTTTACCGAGCAAAAAATTGTCATTATTAAGTACTACGGTGATTACAATGTTGAACTCATTGAGATCACACCACAAGACACCACGGGCGATAGCTCTGCTGATACATTCCAATATTGTAGCGGTTGGGGTTCAAGTTACCAAAACGGTAATTTAGTTAATTACGATGGCGAGTTAGTGACTTCAAATTGTTACGGTTATACTGACTATGACGAAGCGTTAATGTATGTGGTTAGCTTTACGCAAACACCATTTGCGATAACATCATTAATCGAAAGTAATATTCAACAGTATAATTTAGCGGATCCAGATAACAATCCGTTTGAAATTGTTGGATGGATTGATGATATCGGCTATATCGGCACACAACTCAGCAGTGATGAAGTGGACCTACTAGTGGCTGGTTCAACCAATACATTTGACGCCAAACTTATCGAAGCGGCTAGTGTGTCAGCGCTTGAAGATACTGACCATTATCTAGCAGCAAATGCCGCATTTAATCTCGCTATAGATTTAGGCGACTATAGTGTCACCCTCGAATTAATGGCTACCCGTACTGCACTGGATGCTGGCGATTTATCCCTTCAAGCAACTTATTCGTTACCTGATGAAGAAGGACAACGTAGCTTTTCCATCACGCATGATACGACAACTGAAATCGTGAGTATCATCAATGAACAGGGAGTTACTATTAGTCTGAAACTCGCTGACGAGGAACAAAGCGGAGAAGAGATTACATTAGGAACAATAATGGTTGACGGCGAAGCAGCTGCAACTATCGTTGATCGAGACGGATTAATCCTAATCGTCTATGCCAATGGAACCGTAGAATCTATCTAGGATTCACGACCAACCATGTTCTAATAACGGCAAGCAACAATGCTTGTCGTTATTTTATTTAAGGATAATCAATGAAAATTAGATACATCGCCTGTATCCCTTTCTTGCTAAGTACTATCGCCCATGCCGACATTCTAGAGTTACCAGAAAACAGTTCCGTTAACCTGCACTTATCTTCGCAATCTTATAGCGATATAGTTCCCATTCAACAACTGATTGATGACCGATGGCGTCAGTCGCCACAAAGTAACGCTAAACAAGCATTTAGCCAAAATACATTGAAGTTAAGCTATCAAACTAATCAATACTCAGTGACGTTAATTAGTCGCCATGACGCCGAAATTATGACAACGGCGCCCACCAGTAATTTTTATTATCAGTCACAACACATCTCTGACAGTCGAGATATCAGCGATGCAACCTTAGACTTACATTTAACGCAGCAGCAAAGTAACGGCATACTATTAGGCTATACCTGGTCCAATCAACAAGTAGCTGCAACGTTACAATTGGGTTATTGGCAAGTAAATGCCCAGCGAGACACCCAGGTCCAAGGAAATGTATCGGTGATTAATGGCATGTATGCTGGTGAGCTGACTATGAACGAATTTTATAGCAGTAATAACCTGCTGCGACGACCGCAAAGTGATGATTTCAATCAAAGTGGCACTGGTGTTAGCGCTAATCTACATTTAGAGTGGCAAGCAACTGATAATTTGAATTTGAGATTAGCGATTGACGACATATATTCGCGCTTTGCGATCACCCAGCACGGTTATAGTGAGGGGGTAGTCAATAGCAACAACATATTTGTTAACGACAGCGGCTATCAAACTTTCCTCCCACTCTATCGAGGGATTGAAACACAAAAAAAACATCACTTTTCAAGAAAAGAAAGCGGCGCTTTACACCTAACGTATCGCCAAGAAAGCGGTAATATCATTGCTGTCGCTCGGCAACACTTTAACCAAAAATTTTACCAAGCAGGATACCGTTGGACACTAGCCCAAGCCGAGCTAGGCGTATTACTGGATCTAGAACGATTAACTCCAACACTCAACTATTCGACGAAACGCTGGAATACGTCACTCTCTATCGACAAACTAGACCTTAACCAAGCGATGGAGCTTAATTTAAAGCTTAACTACCGCTGGTAACGTTTCGGTATGCCTGCACAATTCGTTGTGAACACAACCTAGTAACTGGCCCGAAGATAGCTTAAAGTTAAATACAATACACACAACAAGGTAAAGTGAATGACCATTGGTATTGGCGGTTCTACCGCCGCACAAGAATTAAGTAAACTGCAAAACATGACGCTCGATATAAAGCCTATTACGAGTCAAGAATACAAAGCACGTTTAAGCCACGCACAACACTTAATGCGTCAACATAATATTGCGGCGCTTTATCTTAATGCTGGCATTAATCTCAGTTACTTTACAGGGTTAAAGTGGGGAGCCTCTGAACGTATGGTCGGTGCTTTGTTGCCTGCATACGGCGAACTCAGCTATATCGCACCCCAATTCGAGCTAGAGACCATCGCAGGTTTTTTGGTATTGCCTGCGCCAATTGAGACATGGCAAGAGCATCAGTCGCCATATGATTTATTCATTACTATGTTGGCCAATGCCAATATTACCAGTGGCGACATCGCCGTTGACGAGTCGTGTTCGTTTTTTGTCGCCGATGGTCTTATTCAAGCGGCGCGCTCGCAGCGCTTGTCCTTAGAATTTTCATCGAGTAAAACGATTACCGCAGGCTGCCGGATGCATAAGTCGACCACTGAAATAGCCTTATTGCAGCGAGCCAAAGACATGACGTTAACGGTGCATAAAGCGGCTGCAAAAATCCTCCGCCTAGGTATTTCAACGGCAGAAGTTACTGACTTCATTCATCAAGCTCATTTACGCGTTGGAGCCACCAAAGGCTCTTACTTTTGCATTGTTTTATTTGGTCAAGATACCGCTTTTCCGCATGGCGTAAAGGAACCAAAGCGATTAGAAGAAAATGATATGGTGCTCATTGATACAGGCTGTTTATTGCAAGGGTATAACTCAGATATAACCCGTAGTTATGTTTTTGGTCACGCCAATGCCATACAACGCGAGGTGTGGCAGCATGAAAAAGATGCACAAGCGGCTGCGTTCTCGGCCGCTCATTTAGGAGCCAGTTGCGAAAGTGTTGATCGGGGCGCACGCAGTCTATTGGCTGAAAATGGCTACGGTCCTGATTATCAGTTACCTGGTTTACCACATCGTACCGGGCATGGTATCGGTTTAGATATTCACGAGTGGCCATACTTGGTGCCTGGTGACAAAACGCCACTGGCGATCGGCATGTGTTTCTCCAACGAGCCAATGCTTTGTATTCCTGGCAAATTTGGGGTGCGGTTAGAAGATCATTTCTATATGACTGAACACGGTGCAAAGTGGTTTACCCAACCATCACACAGCATAGATGATCCATTTGGGCTCGAAGCTAGTTCAGTTTAAAAACGATTAAGATGGCGCGGAACTAAAAAAGTGCCGCCCATGTTAAGCAAAAGTGTTAGTGAGCAATTGATGATGCTCACTATCAGAAAAGACTAAACCCCAGGCGTGTGTTCTGGTCTAATACCGCCGGATACTTTAATAAGCGCAATTATGGAACACGCAAAATGGCAGAAGCGAAAATCCGCCGATGCCGAACACCCAAATTGCAGAGTACATGCCCTATCCCTGCATATTTTCCAAAAATATTTCATCGAGGACAAATTCCTCAGCTCCCTCTCCCGTTTTTTCACTCACCAATACCATTGCCGCTGCGACTGTTGCACCTTGAATGGGGCGATAGCGTTTAAGAAACGGAAGGTGGCACAGTACAGGTAATACGCTCGCGGCGAGTTTTTCGCCAATGCGTAGATGATCCCGTTGTCCCAGTAGCAAAGACGGTTTGAAAATACTAATGCGCTGAAAAGGCAACTGTTTAACGGCGATATCGAGTTCACCTTTCATATTGAGGTATGCATTGTTGCTGGCTGCATCCGCGCCGCTAGATGAGACTAAAACGTAATGTTCTACTCCCTGTTCACTCGCTAATGTCGCAGCATGTAATTGGTAGTCATAATCAATCACGCGCTGGGCTGCAACAGAGCCAGCTTGTTTGAGGGTGGTGCCTAAGCAAGAAAACAACACATCGGCATTAAAGAGCGCGCGATGTTGCGACAGATTATCAAAATCAACAACATGATTCTCAATCTTGTCATTGGTGTAACTTACCGCGCGACGGGTCACCGTGATAATTTTTTGATAGCTCGCGCACTCACTAAGTTGGTTGACCAACGAGTGACCAATAAGTCCGGTGGCACCAATCACAACAGCTGTTTTCATCATCATTTAATCATCTGGCATTAACATGTTGCTAGGCTACCATAAATAAGCAACTGACAGAGGATGATTTTGACCTCGCCGTTGGTTCAAACGATATTTGCCAGTGGTTGATAAAATGTTATCGTATGTCGATCACCCTCGTTTAAAAAAGAAGAAAAATAATAATGCAGCTTAAACGTCAACACTTTATCGCGATTGGTCCTATGGCCGCGATACTATTTTATTACCTTCTCACCGCGAATGACTTGGCTCACATGCCAGCAACCGCTGCGGCCATTACGTTATTAACGGTCATTTGGTGGGTCAGTGAAGCGCTGCCTATTCCAGCCACCTCCCTTGTCCCCTTTGCTTTACTGCCGATGTTTGGGGTGGTGGATCATAAGACGGTCGCCTCCGCGATGGGCAGCCATGTTATCTTGCTATTGATGGGTGCATTTATGTTATCCAAGTCGCTTGAAAAAAGCGGCGCGCATCAACGTCTCGCTGTTTATATGCTGCGCCTTGTGGGTGTCTCTAGCGGCAGGCGTTTAGTACTTGGGTTCATGCTCACCGCTGGCTTTTTAAGTATGTGGATTTCAAACACTGCCACCACGTTAATCATGCTGCCGATTGCGCTCGCCATCTTAGCGCATATTGATAATCCTAAATTGAAAGTCGCGTTAATTTTAGGGATTGCCTATGCCGCAAGTACTGGCGGCATAGGCACGCCTATTGGTACGCCGCCCAATGTCATTTTCATGGGGATTTACGAGGAACATACCGGGCAAGAGTTTAGCTTTTTAGACTGGATGAAAGTTGGCGTGCCCGTTGTATTGATAAGCCTACCGATAATGGCATTGTGGCTAACGCGCCATGTCAAACTTGAGCATAAGATTGAGTTACCAGCATTGGGGGCATGGCGCACCGAAGAAAAACGTACGTTAATTATTTTCGCCCTAACAGCCATTGCGTGGATCACCCGTAAAGACCCGTTTGGTGGCTGGAGCGGACTACTCGACATTCAAATTGCAGGTGACAGCACCGTCGCTTTGTTCGCTGTCGTGGTGATGTTTATGACCCCCAATGGCAAAGGCGGTCGAGTGTTGGATTGGGAGACTGCCAAGGACATTCCCTGGGGTATGTTGCTACTATTTGCTGGCGGCATTGCCATCGCTAAAGGCTTTGTAGCATCAGGACTTAGTAGCATCATGGGCGAGTGGTTGTCGTCGATGACCCATTTACCCATCGTATTAGTCATCTTAACGATTTGCCTTGTGGTGACCTACCTCACCGAAATTACCAGTAATACTGCGACCGCAACCTTACTAATGCCTATTTTAGCGGTTGCAGCGACCAGTGCGGGGATTGATCCTGCCGTGTTTATGATCCCAGCGGCAATGGCGGCGAGTTGTGCATATATGCTGCCTGTTGCCACAGCGCCAAATGCTATTGCCTACGGTACGGGTGAATTAGAAATTAAAGACATGGTAAGAGAAGGTGCGGTGCTCAGTTTACTCGTGTCATGCACTGTGGCGATCGTCTGCTACATCATAGTGGTGTAGCTTATAAATAAACGTAGTGGTGATGAGGGAGCACCACTACACTTTTCACTTGCCGTTGTTAATGGTCGTGTTCGCACCAATCTTTACATTTAGTGGTTTTACCAATGCCAGGGTTGAAGGTGTTGGTTGGGTCTAATTCCTTATAGAACGACTTTAACGTGTCTTTTGCCATGTATTCATGACCAACGTTATGCTCGGCTGGATATTCGGCGCCACGGGCATCAAAAGTTTCTAAAATCTTTAATTTAACCGCTTTAGCATCGACACCTTTTTTCATGATGTAGTTTTGATGCATCACGTGACAGAATAAGTGACCGTAGTAAAATTTCTTCGCGATTAAGTCATCAAGCTCTGGTGGCAGTGTTTCAAACCATTCTTTTTCATTGCGTGGAAAAGCGACATCAATCGTCATCAATCCGCCAACATCTTTAGCGTGCATCGCTTGATAACGGCCAATTGCGCCACCAGCGACAAAACGATGTAATATAGCTTTGTCACCTTCTTGCGGCGTACATTCAAAGAAGTTACCCTCACGTGTTCTAAAGAACTCAGTCAGGTAACTACGCGCCTCATCAACACCATCATCGCTCATTTCAACAATCCAGTGATGTTGGTATTGGTCACGATATTCGTCCATGCGTTTTGGCAGGTGATTTGGCCATAAGTAGCTTAAATATTGCATCGCGCGATCTGAAAACTTGCTTGGCAAAAATTTAAATTTTTCAGCGATACGGTCAACGCTACGTTTCATTGAGAACATCGCTGGAATGTATTTTGACCCTAATTTATCAATAACAACGAAGGTATCTTTACCGTATTTTTTGGCAGCGTCATAACAATCACGATGCAAGTACTCGCCAGAGACCGGCAAGTTTTTGAAATTACCCAACATATCTCGGCGCATTTCGCCAAGAACATTAGCGTCATTAGTACCGACGTAGAACACTTGTTGTTTTGGCGGTATTGGATAGGTGTCTAAGCGCACTGCAAAAACGGCTAACTTACCCGCTGAGCCAGAGGCCTCATACAAGCGGCGACCATCGTTATTAAAGCGCGAAGGCGTTGGCGCATCGATTTCGCGTACACGCTCATGGTATTCGTTGTCAGATGCACGGCCATCTGGCGTAAATACATCACTCTCACGATATTTTTTGTGCTGTAAGTTATCAAGAATATCTTTCGGGTTATCGCCTAACTTAATTCCTAAGTTATTGACCAGCGATAAATTTCCTTGTTCGTCAATCTGGGCGTATAACGCAAGTTCTGTATAAGCTGGGCCACGTTGCACTAACGCGCCGCCAGAGTTATTACAGATTCCGCCAACAATTGAAGCACCAATACACGATGAACCAATCACAGAATGTGGTTCGCGGCCGTGTGGTTTAAGGGTATCTTCTAAACCAAATAACGTCGCACCAGCTAAACCAACAATTTGCTCAGCATTGTTAATCAATTGAATATCACTGATCCGCATGGTCGAGATAATCACAATCGGACGGTCATAATCATTACCATCCGGTGTTGAACCACCGGTTAATCCAGTATTGGCCGCCTGCATAATAATGGCAACATCCGCGTTTACACATTGCTCTAGCACTTGCCAAATTTCATACAACGAAGCCGGTCGAACAACCGCTAATGCTTCACCAGCACCAAAGCGAAAACCTTTACAATATGGCTGTTTTTTTGCGTCATCCGTTAGGGTGAATTTGTCACCAACGATATTTTTTAATGCTTGAATAAGAGGGTTTACTGCCG
>Ga0209395_1003012_pt1 | contig 21330 bp, 16 predicted proteins | sample GOMGulsemesocosm_3_FD_184635 | JGI IMG/M metagenome (GOLD analysis project Ga0209395, IMG submission 184635) | Methane-oxidizing microbial communities from mesocosms in the Gulf of Mexico - GOM9D Gulf of Mexico (SPAdes) (version 2) | ecosystem: Environmental > Aquatic > Marine > Cold seeps... | reverse complement strand
TCAAAAGTGCTAATGCAGGCTTGAATGAACCGCGAGGTTGTACAGAAGACGCTATATGCGAAGCGCATGATCTACCGGTCTCGAAGTCGTCATTGCTACAGGGAGAAAGGGGCGACGAGTGGCCCTATACAGTCAGTATGACTGTTTGATAGCGATGTTATTCTATGTCAAGTGAAGCAGCTAGGCGCTGCTTGTCTCACCGGCCGCCCCACTTGTTTCTATCTTGAAGTTGAGATGCAACAGCAGCAAGTTAGCGTTATTGGAGAGGCCCGCCTACCCTTAAAGCAGCCATAAACAGAATATCCCTAGTTCCAATTAACTTTTAATGTCAAAGAAGATGCTGCACAGTAGTATCAAATAGACGCTGCCAATATAACGAAGATGACAATGGGTTTAAAAAGGGCTGAATACCGTTGTTAGCTATTAGAAATAAACAGAAGGTCACCTAATATGTTACGAAAAAATCCATCTGATATAAGCCCTATTGTGGCAAAAACGGCTTTTATCGATCCCACCGCCATTGTCTGCGGCAATGTGATTATCGAAGAGAATGTATTTGTCGGGCCTTATGCCGTTATTCGTGCCGATGAAATAGATGCCGCTGGAAATATGGAGCCAATCATTATCCGCCGAGATTCCAACATCCAAGATGGTGTCGTTATCCACTCTTTATCTGGTGCTGCAGTGACCGTCGGCCAACGGACATCTATCGCTCATCGCTCTATTATTCATGGTCCCTGCGAAGTGGGTGATGATGTTTTTATAGGCTTCAACACTGTGGTATTTCGCTCGCATATCAGTAATGGCTGCGTTATTCGCCACAACTGTGTTATTGAAGGTTTAGAGCTACCTGCTCAGATGCATGTGCCATCCATGTCCAACATTGATCCAAATTTCGACCTAGGAAGACTAGAAAAAGTACCTAGTAATTACTCCACTTTTTCCAAATCCGTGGTTGCAGCCAATCAGCGCTTAGTAAAAGGATATAAGAAATTAGCCAATGAGTTATAAAAGAATATGCGCTGAAGTTGTAGAAACCCTCTTCGGAAAATTAGGTGTAGAAGTCAATTGGTCCTCTGTAGGACCATGGTAAAGATGCCTAAAGCATGTAGAGGAAAACCAAGTCGATATTAACATTTGCTCATTTATCAACCCGAAACGTGAGCAACATAGCAAATTTATAACGACGTCTATGGGCTATAATGAAAATGCAATTTTCGTTAAAAAAGCAATGAGTTTCCATTTAATCAATGATCCGATTTGAAAAAGAAAAATAGCGTAATGATGATTGGTGTCAGCATAGGTAAAGAGTTTGACCGCTTTTTAAAAGGAAAATATCAACATAAGCGTGGGTAGCAACCGACAAGTACTTGCTTGCTCGGACTGGATAGAGCGGACTTTGCCCCTTATGGTAGGTATTCGGGTAGAGTTATGTTGCGTTCAATCGGTTTACACAATAATTTTGCCGATTACCAACTCCTGTGCTCGAGGGAAACTCTACGCATCTATGTCTAATAAATCTAATCACTTAGCTTTAATACCGCTCATTGAACTGTTTATGCAACAACCGACTGATAACGATTGGGTGAATGGTTTTTTAGCATGATACACAACCATATATGCCAGTGATTATGTGCGTTCGATACAGGCGATAGAAGAATAGTAATTAGCCTTACACCGATGTGACCACAGCGTGCTTTCTCCGGTATACGGTCACCAAAATAATGCATTCGCGCCCGTAGCTCAGATGAATGGAATAGTAGACTCCAAAGAAAAAGAAAAACAAAAATAAATGGCACACCTGGAGAGACTGAATCCCCGACCAGATAGAGTAGATTAGACAAGTTTCTAGCTAAGTGTCAGACTGCATCTCTAATGCCTCACTAGTGTCGTCAAACAAGCTATCGAGCCGTTGTTTGAGTCTTATCATGTCAGTCTCTATAGTTGGTGCCTTTACTACGTTAAAACAAGAAAAAGAGGGGAGCAGTTCAATACCACAAAATTTATACACTGCCATATTGCTGGCAAATAGATCATCGACTGACTTTCCAGCAAATAATAGCTGATTTTTATCGGAAAAAGCTTCCTGTGGTGCATTCCAGGTCAGTGATAGCATGTATTTCCTCCCCTGCATTTGACCGCCAGTACCGTACTGCTTCGAAGGATCTTCTCTGGTTCTGCCATCGTCTAGCACAAAAGTTTTCTGATATAGCCCTTCATTAAAGACTTCTTCAATATATTTTTTGTAAATCCAAGGCAGCGCACACCAGAAGACCGGGGATTGCGTGATAATTAGATCTGCCCAGAGATGTTTTTCCACTTCCTTTTCAACATCGTAGCTTTGCTCAATATGACTGTGAATAACTTCACAGCCTCTAGCCAACAGATTTTCTGTAATAACATTGATTATAGTCTTATTAAGCCCCCCCTCGGAAAAGCCGGCATAGGTTTGGTGTGCATTGATTAACAGAATTTTTTTCATTTCAGGAACTCCGTAAAAATTTAAAAACAAAGTTGTGACTTCTTCAGCGGCAAGCTCGCTACAGACTAATTTTTTATAGTAGAGTGTTTGCGTTACAGCGCACGAGTTCGACCAGGAACCATCAGCTTAGTATTTAAGGGGTTGTATACCGATAATCGGCACAACCCTTAAACAATAATTAATTTCCCTTTAACCGGTGGTACTATTGCCAGTGTGGTGGATAGGCTTCAGCAAAGCCTTGTAGAGCTTCAATGCTCTTCATCCATTTGTCGAGTGCCGGAAACTTAATGGTAAAGTCCGAAAAATTTGGTGTAAGTCCAAATGCTTTTTTGCGCCCGGCAATACGCTCCAGGGATAGAGGTAAAAATCCGCAATGGATACGGTGTCTAAAACAATGAAACTCTGTTGTTCCAACCGTTTCTCATGAATCTCTACTTCCGCACAAATTACAACGGCCTTATCGTTTGCCAGAATCGGAGCATCGTCAATTGTTCCCCAAAAAATAGAACGCGAAAGCTTATGAGTCGTCTATGTCAGATAATTAATCAGTTCCGAGACAGCCTGCCAGACTAAACCTGTTTCTCTCAGATCTACTCCCATCAATGATTTTTCAAGATGTTTAGCCTCCAAATAGGCCATAATCGCCGTCGACTCGTAGATGGCATAATCGCCGTCGACTAGCGCCGGAATTTTTCCTCTTGGATTTATCTTGAAATAACCGCTCTGCTCACGATTCCAGCTCTGCGTATTTATTCTAATGGATTCATAGTTGAGCCCCTTGTAAGCCAAAACAAGTTATACTCGCCAACAATTTTGACTGCCACTGACCCAATGTAGTTTAAAACTCATAGCTTTCCTCTATCTGTAAATTAGTTGTGCAATTTACCTAGACCAACCACTGCGTTTACAAATATCTTCATTTGTTCTTCTGGCGGATTAGCTACAGGTACTAACAGCCCTTTTTGCACAGCCTCTCTTTCATTTATTAACTGATACCATTTCCTAACATTGTTAAAATCATTTATTGGCAACATCTCACCTATTGGGTGAACAAACGCCATTCTTACCCAAGGGAAAAATGCGATGTCCGCAATAGAGTATTCATCTCCGCCAAAATAATCGACGCCTTCTAAGTGCCTGTCCAATACACCGAAAAGGCGAGTTACTTCTTTCATATACCGCTCAGTGGCTACTGGGTGTTCATTGTTCCAAGCGCCAGCCCAAACCATAAGCTGTCCAAAATTTGGGCCTAATCCACTCATTTGTAACATTAACATCTCAACCACTTTGGTACGTTTAAGAAGATCTGTTGGCAGCAACTTGCCAGTTTTTTCAGCGAGGTAATAAAGAATGGCACCCGATTCAGTGACTGTAACTTCGTTGTCGATTATCACGGGAATTTTTTTGTTAGGGTTTATCCTGATAAATTCAGGGCTGGCATTACCACCGTTTACTAAGCTATTAAAAGTTTGGTATTCCAAATTTAATTCTTCAAGTGCTATAGATATTTTTAGCCCATTCGGGGTTGCATCTGTGTATAAGTTAATCATTATTACTTTTCTCTATTGAGCCTGTTAAGGCGATTAGCTAAGGTGACAATCATTTTAGTCGTAGCAAAAATAAGTAAAAGATCATATATTTGCGTTTAGTGATCGCATTTATGCGCCCCCTAATAACCGCTGAATTATGTATAAAACTTTTGGACAGATCATATGAACTGGGATGACATTAAAATTTTTCTGGCAATAGCAAAGACAGGAGGACTTAAAAAAGGGGCTAAATCGCTCGGAATACATCATTCATCATGTGCGAGAAGACTAAATGTCCTTGAAAACACATTGGGTATTAAGTTATTTGACCGCCTCCCCTCCGGTTATCATCTAACCCACAGCGGTGAAGATCTAATGCTGTCCGCAGAACAAATTCAACAGGGGATACACACCATAGAACGAGACCTTATGGGTAAGGATCTTAACATTGGAGGCGACCTCAGCCTGACCTTACCAAATGGTTTTGCCAGTCATTTATTAATGCCTGATATACACCATTTCATGAGCTTGTACCCCGACATTCACTTGAATATTATTATGAGTTATTCAGTCAAAGATCTCGCTAGTCGCGAAGCAGATGTAGCAATTCGCCACGTAGACAATCCGCCCGACTCTCTAGCAGGCAAACGGGTCGGCCGTGTCTATAAAAGCGCTTACGCAAGCATAGAGTACCTTTCAACACACGATTTAATAAATGCCCCCGAAGCTTGCCATTGGCTAGGCTGGGGAGAAGCTAAACACCACTTGAAATGGCCAATCAAATGCCATTATCCTCATATTCCAGTGAGGTCAAATATGTATTCCGATGTACTTCAAACCGTCGCTGCGCAAAATCACATGGGCATAACTTCACTTCCCTGCTTTATTGGTGATTGCGCCGCTGGTTTACAGCGAATTCCAGGTGCAGGTGCCGTTGACGGCGAATGGGTGTGGGTTTTAGCCCATAAAGATATGGTTAAAAATGCCCGTGTCAGATTATTAATTGACTTTCTCGCGAATGCTTTTATGCGTCACAACGATAAATTGTCCGGCGCAGGCTACCTGCCTTCACCTCTTAATAAGAGAATGTAAATATGTTGAACCACAAGACCAGCACCGCACCCCAATAGATGAATATATTATGCAGAGCGCATTGATTTTAAGGCAATTTCAATGAATCCTGTGACATAACTATCAGCACTATGGAACTGCCCCATCTACTATTAAATTCTCTATAAGGAATCGTTTTAAGGGGGTGTTGTGATTTTCTTAGGATTAAAATTTTTGACGCTGTCAAACTGATCAGATCTGAGACCAAACACAGTAAAAAATTATTTCAGGGACTTTACCACTGTGATCACAGTGTGCCTCCTCCAGTATCCAAACGGAAAAAAACCGTTCTCTGTGGCGCGACTCAAGTGGATGGTGTAGTAGACTCAGAAGAGAAACAAACAGATAGGGAGTAAAGTATTACAAAAAGAAGTGGCGCGCCCGGAGGGATTCGAACCCCCGACCAATAGGATCGGAACCTACTACTCTATCCAGCTGAGCTACGGGCGCATGCTTTTATATACAGATTGCATAACAAGCAGCGGTATACTACCTATGACAGCGACTCACGGCAACCATTATGATCCCTTGGTCGCAGGTTCTAACCCCTCCAAGCGCGTAACAGAGAAATGCGGCTCACTTTACTGATATTGGTGATAGAGGCTGGTCAGGGAATACTTCTAAGCCAAGTAGCACTGTGATCTGATCATGACTTACAGATTCCCCTCTATGGAACCCCAGCCTAATCTTTTTCTTCAGCGTTTTTTGTATCTAGCACCTCAGCACAGCGTCTGTAACTGCTTGAAGCTACACAAAGAACCAACTATATCTGTTGTTAAAGCTAACAGTCTGCGCTTCATATTAGCCAAGCAGGTAATGACGTTTCTCTCTATCAAGACATACCGCTTATGCGCATTCTACACATGGATAAATTTAGCAACAAAGGCTTGAATTCAACATGCAAGGATGCAATTCTTGATGCATAAGAAAGGTGTGGATAATAAACACCTCAACATTAAGTTTTAATACAGGCGCAATATTCATTTTATGCTTGATCTTCTAGATATACGCACACTCGCCTTTACCACTATTTTCTTTGGCTTATGCTTTGGCCTAGGTTTAATCGTTTATTCTTCGACACTTAAAAAATTCAAAATGGTTTTTTACATCGGTTTAGGAATTTTATTCATTGGGTTAGCCCAGTTCTTAATTAGCCTACGAAACCAAGTCAGTGATTTTATTTCCATCGTTATTGCCAACGAGCTTAGTGTTATTGCTTTGATGTTAATTTATTCAGGCTTACACACGTTATGCCAAATGAAATTTAATATCAGCAAAGCCTTCATTGTAACCCTGCTCGTTTTCATCTTTTTCTCATTTTCATACTACACCTACATTGATCCATCAATGAAATCACGTGTTGTTATAATATCTTATACCATCTGTTTAATGTGTTTGCTTTGTGCACATGTGGTCTTCACCGCCAAGCTGAAAGAAAGCGTATTACCGCTGCGTATTCTTGGCGTGATATTTTCAGTCACTGCAATAATAGAACTGCTCAGAATCACTGTAGATACCACACTGAATAACGTTATCGGTCTAGATGATTTACACGGCATACACACGCTACTTTTTTTTACAGCGCTACTACTTATTACTTTACTCAGTTTCTGTGTTGTCTGGATCGTGAATCTACAACTACAGGAGGCGTTAAAGACTTTAAGCAAAGTAGATTATTTAACAAAACTCAATAACCGCCGGTCTTTAGAAAAAATCGCAGAGACAGAATTAGCCCGATCTAATCGCAACAACCAAACCCTATCGATCATAATGTGTGACATTGATTTATTTAAAAAAATTAATGACCAACATGGGCATCTATCAGGGGATAGCGTCTTAATACAATTTTCAGACTTGATAAAAAAGAACTTACGAACGTATGATATCGCTGCTCGTTATGGCGGCGAAGAATTTCTATTCCTTTTGCCTAATACTGGTATAGAACAAGCAATTGTCGTTGCGCAGAAGTTAAGAGAAATAATCGCAGCTAATACTTTTACTTCAACAAGTATGGATACCCTCTCCATCACCGCAAGTTTCGGCGTTACAAGTAACAGTGATAGTTCAATTAACTGGGATAATATGGTTCAAGCTGCAGATTCGGCTCTATATGAAGCCAAACAGTCTGGCCGTAATAAGGTAATCAAAGGGACTCTCAACAACATCAACGAGAACAACCTAAGTCTCTTACCACTAAACAATGCCAAGAGCAGCTGCTAAAGGCTATCTGATCTAATCATTGCCGTTTGGTCTAATCACCAACGGCTTTTATTCAGCCTTGCAATCCTATTTTGATCAGCAGGGTTTTGTGCGACAACAAGTAATAGCCCCCATAACAGACCTTTGTGTACAAAAAACCCCTAAAAACAGAGCTAAATCAAAGCAATTACAAATAAAACGCCTATCTTTAAGTTTATAGGGGTAAATCTGCATTTTCGTTGTGCGCTTTTACTAGTATACTTGCCTGAATTAAATAGCAACTGCGTAAGAAACCAAAACTTATCGCGGCAAGCTGTGGGGGGTTAAACCCTGATGATTTAGGCTGACCTAATTCATCTCTATTAAAGAGATTGCTGCACGTAATTAAATTTAAGTGACAGACAGTCCAAATGACTATGACAAATGAGGCGTTACCGTGAATTTAACTTATAAATTAGCATCTATAATGAGTGTTTTAGGTTTAAGCTTACTATTATCTCTTAATGTGAATGCCAACTCTGCCAATGATAAAATCATTGAACGTATTAAAGCTGTAGGTCAGGTCTGCATGGAAGGTGATGACTCTTGTGGCGGAGCTGTAGCTGCGGTTGCCGCTGGCGGACCTGCTAGATCAAGTGAAGAAGTTTACACAACGAAGTGTGCCCTATGCCACACAGCCGGCGTTTCTGGCGCACCAAAATTTGGCACCGCAGACTGGAGTGATCGCGGCGCTAAAGGTATTGACGCATTACTCGCTACCGCCATCAGCGGTATTGGTGCGATGCCCGCAAAAGGATTATGTTCTGACTGCTCTGATGATGAGCTAAAAGGCGCTATCGAGCACATGATAAATAGCGCACCTTAAAGTGTTTTGAGACAAAACACGCACATAAAAAAAGCAGCTTCGGCGGCTTTTTTTATGTGCGATATTAAATATTTTAACATCACATATTACCCCTATTTAAAAACACTATGAATAGATCACTGTCCTCTCAGTTAACCGACAGACATTAGGGATAGACTCTTTTTGTATATTGAAAATGGCTATTGTGCATTCTTAAAAAACCTAAAAACCACATGTCCACTAATAAGCATAATACCGATTAATAGATGACCCCATTTATTAAGCTGCGATCAATAACTTTGCAATTTTCTTTTGCGGCACATACTGGGAGAAACCTTAAAGTAATTGCGAAAGCAGTTGCTAAAATGATTGCCGCTAACAAAACCGCAGGCAATAGCTATGTCAGTGATAGAATCATTGCTTTGTAATAGAAGCCGCCTGGCATAGGTCACGCGTATTTCTAAATAGTGTTTGTATGGAGAAGTATTCAAATACATTTTGAATAACCGCTCCATTTTCCGTCTGCTGGTTTTCAGATATGTCAGCATCTCCTCGATCGATATTGGCTCTTCGATATTGTTATTCATTAGCTCTATCGCACTGCGTAGCTTCTCTGGAAACCTTTCACTATCACCACTTTGCACTAATTGATCAGCGCCCTGATGACCAGATCTATTGCAACTTAGAATTTCTTTAACGGCACGTGCAATGTGCTGGCCTTTTAAACGCTCTATTGTTTTTAGCATCATTTCTAGGGCGGAGATTGCATCAACACAACTGATGTGTTTTTGGCTAATACTAACGCTGCTTTGACTTAAATTGACTGTCGGGTACTTCTCTCTCATGAGTGCGTGATTGTCTATATGCAAAACGCAGGGGAAATCATGTAAAAGTTTTGCCTGCGCTAAAGCGATAACACCATTCCATAAGCTTCCCAGTAATACCCCCTTGCGATCAACAGTTTGTAACAAACGATTTAGGTTCGGCTCTGCGCGAAAATCACAGCGAAGTCCTCCGCAGACGATGAGTATTTCCAGCGCTTCTTCACCGTCCAGTTCAATATCTGAGATTGCACCATTAACACTAATATCAATCCCAAGATCACTAGTGACGCGACTACTTTGCAAAGCGTAACTTTTAACTTTAAAAAGGCTTTTAGACTGAATTAGATTAGCAGTGACTAATACATCAACTGCTGCAGTAAAGGACATCATGGAAAAGTTCTGTAATAGAATAAAACCTACTTTAATGGCCTTTGAGGGCTCTTTAGCGGCAGGTAAAAAAGCACTGTTAGCACCGAGCATACTCTCGCTGAACTGCCGGTTATTTGAGTAATCAAGCATCATTATTGTCTGCTTCCACATGGGCTTAGCCCGGGTTTGAATTATTATTTATTAGTCTATTTCCAATAATATATACAAGTCATTTAGGAAATAGCGAATACGTCCCAAAATGCTCCCTGTGCGTATTTTTCACGCAAGTCTAAGAGGTCAGATCACGGATAATCAAACGCAGTAAAGGGCGAGTCCTGTACTCGCTTTCTGACAAAGAAAATTCAGGGTGACAAGCTGAATCCATTGAAATCTATTTGACCCATGGGCTTACAGATTAAAGTATCCGGCCAAACCCTCTGCTTCGCGAGCCTTCGCTACGTGAAGCGTTTTTTTTAGTATCTACTGGTGCAAACAAGATAATGCCCCAAAGAGGCTGTCGTAAAAGTACTGCGCTCGCAAACTCGGCGTTAAAAACGGGCTCAATAGAGATGAATTAAGCAATGCTTAACTCATTTAGAATCCTCGTTTATAACGATAAGCTCCACTATTTCGCAAGTCTTTGCCTTGCCATCACTTGCTACTTTCTTCAACAGCCTACAAGGGGCGGAATATTAAACCTTTGATGATTTAAGCTCCGCCTAATGCATCCCTATTAAAGTGGTTGTGCGTTGGCATTTGTAGATATTGTTGACGATTCGGCTTCAGTGGATTCAATGACTATTTCACTCTCAGTCAGTTTCGGTGAAAACCAACCCGTTGCGGCGTAAAGTAGACCTATCACTGGGGACAACCAACAGGCAAAAGCCAAAGGAATATAGAGTAGATTTTCTATGTTCCCATCGCTTATTCCCAGTCCAAGTGCAGTAATGACAAAAGCCCCACCAGCGTTCCAGGGAATGAGTGGCGATATCAAAGTTCCACCTTCTTCTATTGCACGTGATAAGTTTAGCTTTGAATACCCCTGCTTTACGTACGTAGGAGCAAACATGCGACCAGGTAATGCAATTGATAGATACGGATCGCCAGCGACTAAATTGGTCGCTATCGCCGCTGTAGTCGCTGATGCCTGAAGGCCAAAAAAGCCATTTACTCGACTGATTACTGCTTCAATGATGACCGCTAAACAACCTGTACGCTCCAGCGCCCCACCAAATCCAAGCGCGATCATAACGAGGGTGATAACCCATGTCATAGACTGAATCCCGCCGCGATTAAGCAGGCTGTCTATTTCACTGATACCTGTTTCAATTTTATAGCCCGATTGCATGAAACCAAATACTTGATGTAATGAGGCATCCTGCACAAAAATAGCCAAAACTGTGCCCATTAATACCCCTGCAAAAAGTGAAGGCAGTGCCGGCATTTTCTTAAGCGCTAAGATAACAACCAATAGAGGCGGTAGTAATAACATCCAAGAGAGTTCAAAATTTTGCTCTAACCCTTGAGTGATGGCATCTATTTTAGAAAAATCTACAGCACTGCTTTCTATTAAATTAAAACCGACAACAAGATAAATGGCTAAAGCAATCAACATTGCGGGCACAGTGGTTGGCATCATATTGCGAATATGATCAAACAAGTTCACGCCCGTTACTGCGGGGGCCAAATTAGTTGTATCTGATAACGGCGAGATTTTATCGCCGAAGAAAGCGCCGGAAACAACCGCACCAGCAGTCCAGTACATAGGGATATCAAAGCCAGCACCGATACCCATTAGCGCTAAACCTACCGTTCCTACTGTCCCCCAAGAGGTTCCTAATGAAACAGAGACTACGGAGCACAATAACATCGACGCGCCCAGAAATAGTTCAGGTGATAATAGTGTAAGGCCGTAGTAGATGAGTACTGGCACAGTGCCGCTGGCAATCCAGACACCGACGATCATACCCACCGTCATCAAAATAGCGATGGAGGGAAGCCCCACTCGTACTACGTGAATGACGCCTTCTTCTATATCATCCCAAGAATAGCCGCGTAACCATGCGAGCACAGCAGTGATAGCCAATCCAATGGCCAACGGCACGTGAGGGGTAAAATCTTTATAGTAAAACAGCTGCAACCCTAATACACCAAGAGTGAGTATTATGGGCAGTACTGCCATGGCAAAGCTGGGTTTTAAATGTTTTTTTTCAGTCATAGGGTTTCCTATCGAGTTACCTTAATTATTTTTTTTGATTGGGTAACTCGATAGTAAATAAGTGATGTAAACCTAGAATAAATAAGCTGTAGCTATTTGTAATTATATGTAAACAGCATGTCACAATTGGTCTTTTAGGACCTCTTTGGCCTGTTCTACACTGCGCGTTACTACCTCAGTCAAATCTTTGGGGAAATAAATGACGTCACGAACGGTGTCGTGTTCAAGTTGGCGCAGCAGTTTACTGGCCGCCATAAAACCTAAAGTATCACAAGAGCCCGCCAGCTTATGCGCCAACTGCTCTGTCACCTGATGATCACAAGCATCAATACTGTAAAGAAGCTCCTCTGCTAATGGTTTGTACTGCAGCTCAAATGTGGATATCAATTGTCTGAGCTTAGTAGCCCCTAGTACTTGAGCATGATTTGCGAACAATTCATGGTCCATTATTTGCTTTTCAAAAGGGGATGCTTTGCCAGGCTTGATAATTTCTATTGTTTTGTTTAAAGAAATATCCGTCAGCTGCTGTATTTTTTGAAATAGTAGATCTTTAATAACGGGTTTCGCCACAACGTCTTGTATGCCCTGCTTTATATAATACTGAATATCTGTAGGCGTTATACTCGCGGTAACCGCAATGATAGGCGTTGCATGGTTGAGTGATTGCGCATTTTGGCGTAGCTGCAGACATATCTCTATACCGCTCGCACCTGGTAAATGCATATCCAGTAAAATAACATCAAAACGCTGACGGTTAAGCAACCCAATGGCACTGTAGCCATCTTCTGCCACTGTTAGTTTTTGCCCTTTGAGTAACCCCTGCATCACCTGGCGATTAATCGACTCGTCCTCTACTAATAAAATGTTTAGGGTAGTTAAAGGTGGCAACAGCGCAGGGCTAACCTGTTGTTCTGTTGATGCACATTGCAATGTTACTGTGATTTTGAAAGTACTTCCCTGACCCGGAACGCTGTTCAGTGATAAATCGCCCCCCATTAATTCAGTTAACTGCCTACAGATAGATAGCCCTAAACCTGTTCCACCAAACCGGCGAGTGATACTGTCATCCGCCTGAGTGAAACGTTCAAAAATTCGCTGCTGCAGAGCCGGCTCTATGCCGATTCCTTGATCACTCACTTCTATACATACTGTTTGTCGATCAATTTTTTGCTCTATTACCGTCAAGCAAACCAGTATTTCACCCTGAGCACTGAACTTGATAGCGTTGGCTACAATGTTTGTTACAATTTGCCGAATGGCCGCACCTTTATCACTATATATAGCATCCTTTTGCAGTAAATCTTGGCGCAGTGTGAGTCCTTTCTCTTGGGCGCTGAATTTCAATAATTCAACCACGTTACTAATAATAGTGTTGATAGAGAACACCGAGTCACTTTCCTGATAGGCACCTTGCTCCAGCTGTTCATATTGTAAAATATGATCGAATGTTCCCAGTAGCCACGCAGTTGAATCTTGCAAAACATGCATTTGACGTCGTTGCTCAGTGTTCAACTCGCCATTTGATAATAGTTGAATCATGCCCATCATGCCGTTCATCGGCGTACGTAACTCGTGGCTCATTGTCGCCAAAAACTGTGATTTTGCACTGTTAGCATGCTCGGCGGCATCTTTAGCTTCCCGCAAGCTCAAAGTGCGCTCATCCACCATTTTCAAGAGTTGATCGTGATTGTAACGCAGTGCTTGCTGCGCTTTGTCACGCCGTTCAAGATCTGCTCGTATAGCTAAACGCATGTCGTTAAACGCCAGCTGCAATTGGTCTAACTCATCCTTTTTACTTGGCGTTTTACGATTTAAAACCAGTGGTTTATCTAGCCTTCCCGCTCCTATATCCCTGCTGTACTTAGCCATAACTTCCAAGTGACGAGTAATTGAACGGCGTAATACAATGGTAATTGCAACCATTATTAGTAGCACTAATAAGCTTTGATTGAGTAATGTCCTGATACCTTCTTGCCACAATCTGGACTGAATTTTTGGAAAATCTATAGCGACTTCCAAGCTTCCCAAAGTTCTCAGAGATTCTCTTGTGACGGGATGTGCCAGTGCAAAATTCTTCAATAAATATCTTTTATTATTTATTGCCTTGCTCGGCATTCGACTAATTTTGGTCAAGGTATAATCATTGATTTCGATATACGCGATGTCTGATAGAGATTGAATAGCAGTGAGTTGCAAGTTCAATTGCGCCTGATCAATATCCCACAAACTTTTGCTCAAGGTGGCAATATAGCTCTCGCGGATCAAGCCCAAACGCTGCTCGATGTTTTGCATTTCTCGCTGGTAATTAAAATACATTTGCATAGCGGTTGAGAGCAGAATAAAAATGAAACTACAGATACACAGATAAGTCAGCAAACGGTAGTTTAATGGTCGTTCATTTGCATAGCGGTTAATCCCATACCAAGGGAAGTTTCTAGGGTTGTACATCGCAATCTCCCGATCTAGAACTTCCTATGTAAAGATGACCAAAGCACTGTTGCAATTGATCAATACCACCATTGCTTTGCAATTGCGCCAATCGTTGGTTGATATAACCCATATGTCTGTTCAGATGACTATTACGACCCAGTGCAATGTAATAGTATTCAACGCCTATAGTTAAAGAAGTAATCTTAAGCTGCTCCTTGTATCCAAGTTTTTGCTGCTGAAGCTGCCCGCTGATAACACCCAGTGGCATAAAATCGATACGTTGATAGGCAAGCTTGGCAAAGTTTTGTGCGCCGTTGGAAACATATTCACGAGCAGGTAAGCTCTGAAGAAAGTGATCGAACTCGTCACCAAAGCTATCACCGAGTAATAATCCTACGGTTTTATTTTTTAGGTCACTCAATTTTTGATAACGCCTTTGGTCACTACTATTGATATAAATAGCTAATGTATCTGCAATTAAATAGACTGAACTATAGTTTAGATACGCTGTGCGTGGTGCTGTTTTGTAGGCCGCAACAACCAGATCAATATTGCCGGCTTTCACCTCTTGCAGACAACGTTTCCAATTACCACTGTTATCAAGCTTTAGCTGATAACCTAATTCTGAGAATATCTGTTTGGCTACTTGTGGAGCCACCCCTATCAGCTGCTGATCTTGAACCCAGGAAACTGGCGGGTAATCAGGGTGCCCACAGGCTGTAATGACACGTGCTTGAAGCGGCAGACATATAAAGCACAAAAGGAGCGTTAGGTATTTCATTTTAGGCGCTCTTCGGTTGGATAGTGAGAAAGGACAGCAAGTCGTAGCGCCATCTTTTGATTGCGCTCCTAAAGTTAACAGGTATACAAAACTGGTCTTAAAATTTTAAGTTTCAACTTACCTAGATTATTAGAGCTAATGACCATGACTGCTATCGTCACGGCACAGAAGCACTCTTTTCTATCGCTTAACTTTAGCGGTAAAACGGTAACCAGCGCCGTGCACAGTATGAATTAAATGTGGGTTAGCAGGATTGTCCGATAGCTTGCGACGTAATCGACCAATCAATACGTCCACGGTACGATCGTTAGGCGCCCATTCGCGGTTACGAATTTGATCGAGAATTTGATTACGACTCATTAAATGCCCAGCATTATTGAGTAGGCAGAGCAGCAACTGGTATTCTCCCTCTGTCAACTGTATCTGGTTTTGCTCGGCGTCTGTCAATTCTCGCTTTGAAAGCGAAAGCTGCCAATTATCAAAAAACCGGTTGTACTCATTAACCCCTGATTGAGCTTCATGCTGAGCCTGACACAGGGAGACACGACGAATAATATTTTTAGCCCTGGCCAGTATTTCTCTGGGATTAAATGGTTTGGTTATATAGTCGTCTGCACCACACTCCAAACCGATGAGGCGGTCGTATTCATCTACACTGCCTGTGACTAAAATGATGCCAACTTCTGAACTTGCTCGCAGCTCGCGGGTTAAGGTTAAACCATCTTTTCCAGGCATACGTATATCGAGTAATAGCAGGGATATTTTTTCACTCTTCAGTATCAGCTCTGCCTGCTCGGCAGTCTCAGCACTTAATACTTTATAGCCCACGTTTTGAAAATAGCTGAATAAGTATTCTCTGGTAACAGGTTCATCGTCGACGACCAAAATGGTTGTATCAGTGAGCAACATAGGAAACCTTAAATTTAGGTAATAATGCTTATTTGTCCCGCGACGGTAACAATCTAGCACGATTGAAAATACTACAAATCGTTAAGTTTAATGCCAACAATGAAAACTAAACATAAAGACAGCCCGTGATAAATATCATGGCTATGGTGAGCTTATTGCACTTTTTTTACCTACCTAATCGCGACATAACAACCCAGTTTTACCCCCTAATTCTCTAATCCCATCACTCTTTCAACACTCGGCCATACATTTTCAAGAATAATGGGCTGCGCTTTTGCATTGGGATGCAACCTATCCGCTTGCATCAGTTCTGGCTTTAAAGCGACTTTGTCCATCAAAAAAGGCACTCTTTCCACTTGCTCGCTATCCGCTAATGCCTCAAACATATTAAAAAACCGGCGCGTGTAGCGCGGCCCATAATTGGGGGGTAATCTCACCCCTACTAAGATAACCCGCGCATCTGCATTTTTGGATAACTGGATGAGTTTTAAAATATTTACTTCTATAATATTCAATGGAATACCGTACAATCCATCATTCGCGGCTAATTCTAGAACTATATAATCGGGTTGATGTCTATCTAGCAGTTTAGGTAAGCGAGATAAACCGCCGCTGGTGGTTTCACCGCTAATACTGCTGTTTATAACTTGTATCTCTGGAAACTGTATTTGCAGTCGTTTTTCCAGCAGAGAAACCCAGCCCAATTCAGGCGCCATGTTATAAGCTGCAGACAAACTGTCGCCAAACACTAAGAGTGTTTTGGCGCCAGCGCCCTGAGCGCTAAACAACATCATTAAAACCAATAAGCGGATTATTTTCATGCAGGCAACGCCCCCTTTTGCTATAGATGCACAGCGATTATCAAAATCATTCCCCCCGTCAACGGCCTCATCAACTGAGAGTGAAATTTCACTGTTTGCAGATTTAAACTTACAAATTAATAAAGGTGAGAGTGTAGCCATTATTGGGCCGTCGGGTACAGGTAAATCAACATTATTATCGCTACTTGCCTGCTTAGATACTCCCTCTAGTGGATCTGTCACTTTGACAGGCGTTGATCTAAATAGTTTAGCGGCTGAAGAAAAAGCGCAATGGCGCGCTAAAAACATCAGTTTTGTCTTTCAATCATTCCACTTACTCCCCGAGCTAAACGCATTAGAGAACACCCAATTGCCGTTGGATATACAAGGGCGAAAGGACAGTGCAGAACAAGCCGAACACTGGTTAGAATCCGTCGGATTAGGCCTGAGAACCACGCATTTCCCCGCACAGTTATCGGGGGGCGAGCAACAACGCGTTGCGATTGCACGTGCCTTTGTAACCCAGCCTAGTATTTTGTTTGCAGATGAGCCTACCGGTAATTTGGACACCAATACCGGAGAGAAAATAATTGAGCTGTTATTTGACTTCAGCGCCAAAACGCAAGCTACTCTCGTCTTGATTACCCACGATGAGCACTTGGCTTGTCGCTGTGATCGCACGTTTAAATTAGCGGACGGTAAACTCGTTGAGACTAATTTATGAAGTCGCTGATCAAAAGCCCTACATGGCATTTAGCCGCTAAACAAATCCGCAGCCAATGGCGCACTAGCGCTTGGTTAACCTTAATGTTGTCACTGTTCATGATGACCACCTTAGTGACTTTACTGACCACCACCAGCGATCGCTTATATCAAAGTTTGACCGAGCAAAGTGCCGATATCATAGGCGCTGATTTAGTACTGCGTAGCCAAAACCCAATAGCGGCGCAGAAACTTGAATATTTAGCACAGAACAACATAGCCGCCAGCACTGTTACTCAATTTATTTCGATGGCAGAGACTGACAACAGCAGCGTATTAAGTACTATTCGCGCGGTGAGTTCACCCTATCCATTACGCGGGAAATTAATTACCGACCCTAAGAGCCACCCGGACACCCCAGATAAGAACACCGTTTGGGCTGATAGCAGCTTACTTTCACGGTTAGATTTAAAGCTTGGGGATAAACTTTTTATCGGCTATAGCGAATTTACTATCAGTCACATCTTAGTTGAAAGCCCCGATCGTGGCCGCGGTTTCTCGAACTTTAATCCGCAAATTATTATGCGCGCAGATGCGTTAGCAGCAACGGGTATTATAGCCCCTGGCAGCCGCGCAAATTATCGGCTATTAGTGCGGGCTGATTCGACGCAAGTAGTTGATCTTGAAAACCTCTGGAAGCCGACATTAGAGCGTGGCCAACGCCTGATCAATGCCAGTGATGATTCGCAACTTGGGCGTAATTCAGTCGCTAATGCCAGTCGTTACTTAAAGCTCAGTGCTTTACTATCACTGCTATTAGGTGCCGTTGCTATTCTTTTGTCTCTACAGCGCTACAGCTCAGACCAGCGCATGCGTTCCGCTTTGCTACTGAGCTTGGGTATGACACCCAAACAACTCTTTCAAACATACTGTTTACAGCTGTTTTTTGGTTGGGTTACTGCGGCGCTCTTAGGCACTTTAGTCGGGCTTGGCTTGCATCAGCTTATCGCCAGTCAAATTGGTGCTTACTTGCCGCATTTCTCCAGTCTCAATATACTGTCAATTATCACTAGCCCGCTGCTTTCGCTAGCGATTATTTTCATCTTGGGGTTACCCACTTTATTGCCGTTGGGGCAAGTCAGCATACTGCAAATGCTGCGCAATGAGAGAAATGCCACCACCAGCAGACAGCACTATTTTAGTTGCGCTTTACTGCTGCTCGCTGCAATTAGTTTATATATGGGTTCATTAGTACTCGCCGCAGGTATTACCGCACTGCTACTTATTTTGGGCTGGATTTCAGGCTTTATAGCCCAGCGAATTATCGCTGTGATTGTTTTAAAACTACAGGGAAAAATATCTCTCGCGCCTTTATTAAAACTTCGACTGCGCCAACAGCGTCACTGGCATAAATTACAGGCGGGAGTGTTTTCACTACTATTGGCAATCATGGCAGTACTGTTTTTTGTACGCAATGATTTAATTGAGCAATGGCAGGGCCAGCTACCGAAAGATAGCCCTAACCATTTTGCGATTAACATTCAGCCATGGGAAAAACCGCGACTTGATACCTGGATGCAAGAGCAGCAGATAAATGCTGACTTGTACCCCATCATACGCGGACGTATTTCCCAAGTAAATGAACAGCCTGTCACTCAAGTATTGAATCAAGAGCAGGCACGAACCCGTGCTCTGCGCCGCGATATAAACCTTACTTGGCGCGAAGCTCTTAGTGACTCCAATCAAATCATTTTCGGCCAGTGGGATGCCAACGTACCCGGTATTTCGATCGAGCAGGAATTGAGTGAAAATTTAGGCCTCAGTGTTGGAGACACACTGACCTTAACAGTGGCTGCCCAGAGCATCACGGCTCCTATTACCAGTATTCGCAGAGTAAACTGGGGATCGTTTAGGCCAAACTTCTTTTTAATTTACACCCCAGGCCTGCTCGATGATCTTCCATCAACCTATATCACCAGCTTCAATATTGATGCGCAGCAAAAAGAGCAAAGTAATGCTTTGGTAAAAGCCTTTCCCACCATCACCTTAATTGATATCGACAAACTGTTTAAACAGGCGCAAGACATTATCACTAAGCTTGCTGACAGCGCCTCTGTGGTGATGTTCTTAACGCTGTTAAGTGGTGCACTGATGCTGCTCACTATTTTGCAACAGGAGCTAGCGCAAAGGCGTTACGAAGGCGCTTTATTACAAACACTGGGTGCTTCTCAGTCGCAAACGAAACGCTTGGATCTACTTGAGTTTTGTTTATTAGGCATAACGTGCGGCACGATAGCTGCTGTGATTGCAGAGTTGTTACTGGCGATGATGAATGGCTACTTCTTTGATATCCCAGTAAGGGCACATCCACTGTTATGGATTAGCTTACCGATCATTGCCACTATGACTTTTACCGGTGTTGGCAATATAGTGCGCAGTACCATGAGCTTACCGCAGTGTTATCGACTGATTAAAGGAGGATAAGCCAGGGTTGCGGGTTGCGGGTTCACTTTAACCTTCCCTGCCCGCTGCATTAACTACCCATAAATGGCTTTTTCTATTTCGCTCTAAACATCCATTGCTTTGGATCAAAGTCATTGCTGATGTTACGGCGAATCGATGCATCAATCGCCTCACTGTCAAAAGGATACAGACCACATAGCCTTAAAGCTTTGCTCACACTTGCATCTAAACCTAGATACTCGTAACAGACACGTGTACTACTGGGCATGCGCTCCCCTCTCGCTGAAACCCCGGTACGAAAGCCTTGAAGTTTACTGACTCGGTTTTTAAAGGTGGGAAATATAATCGTTTGAGATATTTCATTGGCGGCAATCGATTCGTAATCGAGCATAAAAATACGATCGACCAACAAAAATGCCATACCTAAATACTTACAGTGACAAGCGCGTTCTTCACCAGATTCTATATCAATTAGACGCTCAGTGCGCTGGTAGTAAACGCCTTGTTCACGACGCTCAAAACACACTAGTGATCGCAGGATTTTCCCGGGGGTAGACATAGAGAGACTGTATTCAAAATAGTAGCCTAAATATTTGTCGATATCTTTACTACTCTTTTGCCGCAATATAGATAAATGTGCATGTTCAGGTGCTAGCTGTTGTTCACGCTGTACTTTAGGGCGCACTTGCACTAAACGTTGGAATTGACTGTGTGGCAGTAAAATTTCGTGTTCTTCCACACCAAAAAACTCACAAATCTTACGTAAAGTGCTAGCAGCAGGGCGATGCTTACCGCTTAAATAGCGATTAAACTGCGGTCTAGAAATACCCAGCCTTCTACACACTTCTGCTATCGATTTATAGTAGCTGCAAAGTAATCGTAAATTTTCACAAAGCGCTTGATTCACCACTGATCCTATCTATAAGTTTAAATGCTTAAGGCTAACGCATCAGGTTTACCCATACAACATATCAGGCTTAACGCTTGTTATCACTAAATGCGCCAAAGTGCGCCATGTAGTTACTCGTTACTAAATATGCCTCACGCGGCTCTAATGTTTTAATCAACGTCCATTTCAAATGACCATAAATCTCTGGAAAAAGCATTATGAAAACCCGTATAGAACATGATTTATTAGGCGACAAAGCGATCCCCACCGATGCTTGGTATGGCATTCAAACCCAGCGAGCCATTGATAATTTCTCCATCAGTGGCGTTGCCATTAATCACTTCCCAGAGCTGATCCATGCACTTGCAATGGTTAAGCAGGCTGCTGCAATTGCCAACCAACACACTGGTGAACTCAGTGATCTAAAAGCAACGGCTATTTTCGAAGCTTGCGAAGATATTATGGAAGGTAGGCTGCACTCGCAGTTCAAAGTTGATCTTATTCAAGGTGGAGCTGGGACTTCTACAAACATGAACGCCAACGAAGTAATCGCCAATATCGCACTGGAGAAGCTGGGGCACAAAAAAGGTCAGTACCAATTCATACACCCTAATAACGATGTCAATAAATCTCAATCTACCAACGATGCTTATCCCACTGCTGTAAGGCTTGCTATCGTATTTGCCAGTGAGCCATTGATTGATGCTATCGGCGCACTGCAGTCCTCGTTTCAAGCCAAAGCGGATGAATTTAAAGACGTGCTTAAAATGGCTCGTACCCA
>Ga0209395_1003011_pt1 | contig 21334 bp, 22 predicted proteins | sample GOMGulsemesocosm_3_FD_184635 | JGI IMG/M metagenome (GOLD analysis project Ga0209395, IMG submission 184635) | Methane-oxidizing microbial communities from mesocosms in the Gulf of Mexico - GOM9D Gulf of Mexico (SPAdes) (version 2) | ecosystem: Environmental > Aquatic > Marine > Cold seeps... | reverse complement strand
GGTCCTAATATACGTAAAAAGAAAGCTTCATCCATGCCCGACACATTACTCCAATCGGCAGTACGGCGAACTAGTTCTACGTCATTATTGTTGGTTGTGCGCCATATACCTGAACGCGGCACTTGAGAAAGAACCCTAACATCGTCACCGGTGTGTTTAAATATCACATGGCTCCAGGTATCAAAATCACGCCAGCGTTTTTGGATTTCTTTAATATTAATGTCATAATCAATGCCCATATGTTCGAGCAAGTGGAACATCAGTAATGGCACGCCACCGTACTTTTGGGTCAATAAGTTGGTGATCGGCGAGGCGCCACTGATGCGCGGATTAAGCTCACCTAAATACATGTTGCCATCTTTTTTATCGATCAGGTAATCAATACAGAAGGTACCTTTATACCCTTCTTTATAAAGACGTTCGCCAAACTTTTTCACCATGCGCTCTAACTTAGTGCGCGCTTTAGTATCAAGAATATTGACAAAACCTTCATTACCACACCAACCTCCTTTGAAAGGAGTCAGCTCTTTATGCCCCACTAATTCACTTAAAATAGGGCCAACAATGGTACCATGCTTAGTCGCGACAGCTTCAACAGTACCGCAGCGTGGATCGATGCGTTTCATCACTTTGATCTCTTGACCAATGATTTGTTTTTCGTGCTGTTGCCAATCTTTTTCTGTGGCAATAAAGAAGGTCGTTTTTCCTGAATCACCATAAGGGGTCTGCACAACAAGATCGTTACCCAATCTTTTGGACTTGGCCAGCACCATTAATTGTTGATAATTATCAGCCTTACCTAACACATTAGGTACACTAGCAACGCCTGCTTCATTGGCAATTTGTGTGGTTACTATCTTTGAATCTAAATGGTTACGCAGTTTATGTGGCGGCATCGCGAAATTAATACCAAGGTTTTTAGCCAACTGCTCTGTTTTTTCATCAAACATCACCGCCAGCATATGACCGCCCTGACCTTGTCTGGCCATATAGTCATGAGTTTCCTGATGCGCCATCAGGTAGTTTACAACATCTTCCAAACTGGTAAATTCTGGATAGCCACGATCTTTAGGGGTGAACACTCGATGGTGCACGCCGTCAAAGCAATCAAAGTAATTAATATAACGTAGCGTCGGCACTAATTGCCCCAAGCCTAGAATATTAAAAGGCGTCGCTGAAACAAAATAAATAGGTTTTTTATACGTGCGAAAAAATTTATAAATTTCCGTTAAACCATTGAGTTTTTTCATGTCCCTGTTCCCTTAATTTTGTTACGCAACGTTAATAAAAGTTATCTGACTTGTTTAAATCGAGATAATAAATGAACAGTTACCTAAGTTAAATACTAAACATTAAACCTTAAGTTTGAGAAAGACTAAACTTTGAACAAAACATCTATCCTCACTAAGCTTTTTTAAATAGTGTGTAATTTGGGATATTTGAGGGAATCGAATATAAAAAGCACCACATTGTGGTGCTTTCAAGTGACAAGATTAATTAAAATTTATAATTAACACTCACGGTGTAATTTCTAGGTGTGCCATAACGGAACGAGCTAAAGTACCCTACCTGAGTGTAGTATGTTTCATTGGTAATATTAGCCACATTAAATTGTGTGCTTAACGCATTGGTAAATTCGTAACGTGCCATTAAATTAGCTAACACATAAGCGTCTTGTGTGAATCGACCCGCAACTCCAACTGGGTTTGTACCCGTTGAATAGGTTTCATTTTGCCAATTTAGTCCGCCACCAATAGTAAGCCCAGCTAAGTCGCCATTAAATTGGTAAGTACTGAACAATTTAAACTGTTTGGTTGGATTGTCAGTATTTATATCCTTACCGTCAGCATCTTCAGCCTTGGACTGTGAGTAACCGGCAGTAATGTTCCAGCCATCAACTGGCTGGCCAACCACTTCAACTTCAAAGCCTGCACTTTTTGTACCTTGCGCAGTGATATACGCGGTAGTTTGCACCGGAGTACCCACAAAGTCGGTATCAATCTGAGCGACATTATCTTGTTCAAGATTAAATATAGAAACAGTCGTATGTAAACGGTCGTCTAAGAATGAACTCTTTAAACCAATTTCAGCACTTTTACCAACTAAAGGCTCAATAAGTTCACCAGTCGCAGTACGCTCGCTTTGTGGTTTGAAAATTTCGGTGTAGCTGGCATAAACTCGATGTTGGCTAGTAATATCATACAGAGCACCTACATAAGGGATGAACTCATTTTTATCACCATAATCAACGTCGCCGCCCCAGTCAAAACCTTTACGTAACCACGTTGCTAATCGACCACCGACAATAAATTTCAAGTTGTCGCTCGCAGCAATACGAGTTGCTGCATAATAACCGCGCTGCTCTGTTGACATATCTTGAGTTTGAGTTCTTTGATCTTCCCATTCTGGTTCTTGTAAGCTACCCCAATCGTAGAAGTTATCAACCAATACATAGTCATAACCCCATCCGTCCGTGAAACCGCCGATTGGTTTTTGCGCGAAAGTATCAGCGTCATGCTGGCTATGTAACGCACCGACAACAAACTCATGCTGTTGATCAAATAGTGTGAAATCACCTTTTAATTGAATATCAAAACTGTCTTGCTTTGATTCCCCATCACTGCGATAACGCTGCGCTTGTAATCCGGCGCCAGTGTCTTTATCTAAAACGCCTGAGACATACAATAAGCGCGTCTCTTTTTCGTATTTTATTGTGTTGTAATTGGCAATAATTTCCCAGCCGTTATCAAGTATATGATTGACGCTAGCGAAGAAATTAGTATTTGTTGTTTCCCAGCGATTCCAGTCCGTCGCTGTCGTTTTCGATACATCCCAGTCGGTACGAGTACCATCCGAGAAAAAGGCAGGCATCAAGCCCCATACGGTTCCTTTAGGATCGCTGTGCTGATAGCTAGCACCGACACGAAATAATGTTGAATCTGTAACGTCAGCTTCTAAAACACCATAAAAAACTTCTTTATTGTCTTCATAGTAATCAACATGAGACTCCCCCGTGAGTGTTCTAGCAACAACACGACCACGAATAGTGCCTTCTTCGTTTAATCCTGATGAAATATCAGCGGTCAGACGTTGTAGTCCCCCACTGCCAGTCGCCACATCGACATAACCTGTTAGCTCTGCACTGTCAGCATGCTTTCGCACTAAATTAATCGACGCTGAAGGGTCACCGACCCCCGTTAATAAGCCCGTTGCCCCACGTACAAACTCGATCCGCTCATAAATAGCGGTATCAGCAACCGTTTCACCGGAATCACCGCCCAAACTCCAAGACGTTGGCACGCCATCGATTTGGTAACTGTCAACGCTAAATCCACGCGAAGAAAAAGAATTACGCACATTATCAACTTCTTCAGAAGTGACACCCACGGCATTATTTACAGCATCCAAAATAGACGTAATATTCTGATCCTGCATACGCTCATGCGTTAAAATAGACACAGACTGTGGTGTTTCTAGCAGTGATAAACCAAGGCCAGTAGCAGTGTCTAACGATTGAGAAACACTGTATTTACCACTGATTGTAATCTCTTCTATGTTGTCGTTATCCCCAGACGAGCCTAAATTTTCAGGCTGTGCTACTGCATATAATGGATTGAGGGCCAGCATTACAGCTGCTGAAAGAGGAAGATATTTAAACTTCACGTTAATACTCCGAAAGAAACACAAACCAAAAAATAGGAGCGAACATTATCATTTGATGTTTATTTTCTTATATAACATAGCATTAGCGTATGTCATCGGATATTAACTATAAGTTGAGGAAATATTGGACAATGCTTCGCCGGATTTTTCTACTATCAAGCAGGCAAAGTAATACCTGATATTCATTTTTTGTCGCTGTGAAGCAACAGTCGGGTAATGTCTTTAACGTTAAAAACTTACCTAATTTGCTACCATGAATGAATCTTGCAATAAAAATCGGAGCCTCGCTGATGCCACTTTTCTTCAGCGGGTGTTTATTTACAAGCCCCAATATATTTCCCATTAGCCACGGTTTTCATTTTAATGTTAATGCCACCTTCCGAGCTGGTCATTTCAAACCAAGCAGTGAAAGTTTCACCCTTTAAATGCATTTCGCCAACCCCTTTCGAGGATCCATCTGAGCTGCCACATATCCCTTCAAACGCGATTTTGTTCGCGCTGACACGCTTCATTTTCCATTTGCACTGCTCAGCATCAGGCTCTGAAGCAAATAACGAGTCAATATTTTTAATACATTCAATTTCCGTATTTTGAGGGATATTTGAGACACCTCGGATCATTTTTTCAATGTCAGGCGGCGCCTCTATTGCGAGTATTTCAGTCTTGGAAGTGGTTTCCCATAAACCCAGTTTTAAGTCATAACTTTCAGCGAGAAGCTGGCTTGATACGACGATAAACCCAGCCAACATCACTTTTTGTATTAACTTGTTCATTAATTACTCCTTAAATTAATGGCAGAAAAATTTTCTGATAATGCCGAGTCAGACGAAGAGAGACCACTAACGTCGACCAGTCACAGATAAAAAGCCTAGTACATAAAATGATGTTCGGTCTTAACAACCTAAGATGAGTTTTAATTTAGTAACAATTAAGTACCCGACCACTCATGTGAAAGTGCCGCCATTTGAACTTTATCGACAAACTTGCCATTTCGATAACCTGCCTGTCTTTTAATGCCTTCATGTTGATAACCCGCATTTTCATAAGCTTTAATCGCCCAAGGATTGGTTGCGTAGGCGGTAAGCTCAATTCGGTGTAGGCCTAAGGTATTAAAACCATAATCAGTTATAAATTTCGTTACTAGCGTGCCAATGCCCTTGCCCCAGTATTTTTTATCGCCAATCAGGATAAAATACTCACCACTGCGGTTTAACTGACTGATTGAAGCAATACCTGCATAACCAATAAGCTGGCCAGTTTCATGACAACAAACCCCAAAAGACACGGTTTTAGGTGAGTCATTTATGCCTGCAAGCCACTTTGAAATGTCTGTTTTTGACTGTGGGTAAGCATAAGATGACAAACTGTACTGAGTCACTTCTTTATCACAAGACCAGGCATAAAACTCATTTAAATCATCGACTTCTAATGATCTAAATTTTATAATTTTTGATTCCATTTACACTACTCAAATTAAAGACAAAATGGTAACGACGCAGTTAAGCTTATGTTATTTCTTTGACTTATTACATTATTGGGGTTTGGCATAACTCTAACGTACCCCCTTGAATTTTAACAGGGCGTAGCGCTAACAACCGGTACAGTTTATTAACGTCTGCGGTGACGGTTAGCACCAGCTTAACGGCAATTTTAATGTCTAGAGGAATGTCACTGCCACCATTAAACATGCCGCTTGACTTGGTGGCTTAACACAATGTATTCCACCTTTGCACCTTAAATTAAACTTTACATACACAGGGTAAGCTTGGCCTGATGTCGTTCTTGATTTAGACTATTATTGATCACGAATTTCAGAATCTTTAACCGCGATACCTGAAAGCCCCTCTCGGCTCAGCTTGAGTTTAACCTCATTTTTATATGACTCATCGGCAAAGGGTGAAATATAAATTTCGTTGATTAATATTGGTAAATCAACTTTAACCTTTCGCCCATTCTCCAAATCGTAAGGTGGCACCACCCCTCCTTCTGACAAAGGATAATTTAAGATAAATAACCGTAACTCTTTTTCAAAATCATAAAATGGTTTTTTAGTTATGATGATCGAAAGCCTCGACAGTTCATTTTGTGCAAGGTGCCTTTTGTATTGAACTTTGCCAATAAAAAAAGTTTCTGGGTATTTGTCTTGCCCTTGTTCAACCGACTTTCTTAAATTGCTCACCGTCGACTTAATCGCTATGCCGTTTTTTTCACCCCCTAAATATATTTTCCAAAGGGCATAAGATTCATGAGGGTTTATCGACCAACAATTGATCAACACTAAACCTTTCATTGGGTTGTTGTGCCAATTGAAACGGGCCATTTGGCTTTCTAGGTCTTTTCCAGCAACGCCGCTAGATTTCAAATCATCTCTTTTTTTAGTAATTGATGACTTGGGCACCGCAACTTCGTATTGGTCTGATAATTTATTAGCATTGGGAAAAAACAAAGAAGCGTCATTTAATAATTGTGATAATTTCCATGAATTCATATACCTCCAAACTGTAGAGTTGCCGTGCGGCATTTCCAACTCGTCACTTTTTCTCAATTGCATGACTCAAAAACTCCAATGAGGTATAAGCGGTACGAAACCTTAATTCAATGGCTGATGTGTAAGTGACTCTTCATACTGGTAGGTAAAACCGATGCCATCAATAACCAATGAGAATTTGTATTGTTGATCGTTGTGACCATTAACCGCGGTTGCATCGACTCTTATAGTGTTCGCTTGGGTAGCCTTGCAGGCAATCGTCTTAATACCTACCTCTGCATGGTCGTTATTAATTTCTGCAAAAGAAAACCCATGCACAACGGCTAATTGGGAACCCGAATTGTCTAAAGCCACAATATCAACGAAAAGCATCTCTTGCCCTGCGTAATAAAGCGTCAAAAGTCTAAATTCGCCGAGTCTTTCACCATTGTTCCAGCGGCCACACGTAGCGATGCTTTGAATAGAACCAAATAAACGTGCCTTTACTTCGTCGTAAGATATAACACGACCCAGACCAAAAGAATGTTTTGTAAATAGCACTAAGATTACGATTAATAATAGTTTCATTTCGAAAAATCCTTAACACAGTACAAGCTTCCGTCATTTAACGTGCTAACTGGCACTTAATGGGCTACTTTTTAGGCTCAGGTAACACAGCGGGCGTACTGTCCATAAACGTTAAAAAGTTTGCCCAAATGTCATGGGTTCTTTGCTTAGTTAACGTCGTTTTACATGAAATAGCCATGACACCTCGAATGGTCCCTTCTCGCCATTGCGTATAGACAGAGTCACAATGAGATGACATATAAACCTGCCAATTTTGTTGAGCAACTTTAATTGATTCGATAAGTTCTGGATCATAAGCCAGGTGTTCAAAGCTCACCGCAAGATAATTATCTAATGCCGTTTTAGCCAACGCGAGATCTATCGAAGCACAGTGATTAATTTCAAGCGTCGATATAACATGATCACAATCGACAACCTGATCAGCAGCCACTGCCGTAAACGATAAACTCATTAAGAATAAAACGAGAGAAAAACATTTTTTCATCTATTACCTCAAACTAAAACAAAAATATAGCCCACGGGCACTCGCATAAATAACAACGCCACTTATATAACACATCGATATAGTAGCTGATATTATCATCAGTTAGTGGCACGATGTTTCCAGTCAAATTTTGGAAGATTGATTCTTTGATCCGTTGTGCCGTCCCAATCGAGGATGAATCCGACCTTCTCTAATGCTTGCTTAATCGTTTGTGCCAATTTAATTTTTTCGGACACGTCACCATGAATGTGATCATAAGCGAGCGTTAGCCCTTGGCCTAAAAGAGCTCGCTCGACATCTTGAGCGTGGTAAAAACAGTAACCGAAAAATTGACCTTTGGGGTATTCGCTCAATGCTTCATTTGAATCGTCATGGCCATCAGACAGCGTATAACCTGCGTAATGTAAGCACAAAATTCCATTACGCTTAAGAGCCTGAAATACAATCTCTAATCTATCTAAGTCGGTCTATTTAGGCCATGTTTTTTCAGCGGCATGTTTTTGATTAAACTCTACGTTTACCGCTGCACGAAGCATTTTCTCATCAGCTCCGGCTTCGAGTAACTCAGTAATCAGCTCTTGAATATCATCGGGGGTATCAAACCCACCCCAAACATGCACTTTAACCGTGTCTAAAATATATTGATTCACTTCATTGATGGTCTCTTCCTTAGCAAAAACAAGGCCACTGCTAATAAATAGCAGTATTACAACGATAACTTTCATCACGAAAAACACCTAATTGAATAAAACAAACAGCTTGTTATATGCTGACCACACTAAACATAAATATAGCCTTTTAAATACAAAATAGCTTTGCCAGAAATATACACTCTATCCGCTGTAACGTCACAAACCAGATACCCGCCTCGCGTTGATGCTTGATAGGCAACAAGCTGGTTTTTACCAAGCTGTTCGGCCCATAACGGAGCAAGCCCGGTGTGGATTGATCCCGTCACAGGATCTTCGTCACCACCATTGGCAGGCCAGAAATAACGCGAGATAAAATCATAATCTTTTGATGATGCGGCGGCGGTTACCACAACATCATGAGGGGCAAGTTTGATTAAATGCTGCTTATCTTGCTTAACATTAAGAATATCTGATTCGGTTTCATATACCGCAAAATATGCTTGATTGTTGATGAGTACTTTAGTGGGTTTTATCGATAAACCTTTGAGCAAACTCTCTGGAATGTTATCGACCATCGATGGTTTTCTATTTGGAAATTCCATTTGAATAGCATCGTCTTTTGTTTTGAGAATATTCATGGTGCCAACAGACTTTGCGAAGATGCTTATTGCTTTTTTATCAGGAAAATCGGAAAAAATCACATAAGCAGACGCCAATGTTGCATGACCACAGAAATCAATTTCTGTGATGGGAGAAAACCATCTGATTTCATATGACTGATCCTCACTTTTAACAAGGTAAGCCGTTTCTGACAAATTGTTCTCAGTGGCAATTGATTGCATTAAATCATCATCGAGCCATTTTTCAGTAATAATGACCGCCGCTGAGTTTCCTTTAAACCTTGTTTGTGTAAATGCATCAACAATGTTAATTCGTAATTTCATCCAATCTCCAACAAATTTATTTAAGCCGTATAACTCAGCGACTTGCGTTTATCTACGTCCGATAAAACGTGCTTATGTCTCGCTCTGTGACCAGCGCCACGCGCGGTAAAAAATAAAGAATAAACAGACAGTTTCAATTAACCCAATAAAGACATAATGTGGGTAAGCTGATCCGCCAGCCCAGATAAATATAACCACAACAACACTCAGGATCATGTTGGCCCAGCGGTTGAATTGGTACGGTAACACCAAAGAAAGAACAATCATCAATATCGGAAACTCCATAACAACAGCGCCAGCCAGCATCAGCGAGGTGACCGGTGTATCACCTGCAAACGTTATCAACTCCTCGACGACGCCCGGAATATAGAGAGATAACACATCAGCCTTGAGCATATTCACCATGACAACCGCCCACAGTGCTGAAAAAACAATTCTACTGTCAATTTTTTTCATTAATTAGCCCCTATCTACATAGCCAAAATTGAGCAGGCAAGTGCGCGACAACCGCTGAACACGTGTCTGCAGCCAAATCTGCGTCGTGATGTTTTCTTAAAATAATCAAGTAATGGAAGAAACAACATACTTACCCCGTTTCCCCGCTAATGCAAGAAATTTACTTGAAACAATTAGCGCACCTAAAACAGAAAAAGAACCTTTAACGGTTCTTTTTATTTCTGTTTCTGACTACGATAAGATTAAGTGCAATAATCAGTCCGCAGCGGGATTACCACTTCATAACCAGCTTCCTCGGGTTCTTCATCAACCATTGCAGCGGGAAAACCTTTGCCTAACACTTGCACATCGCACGCTTCTTCTAAGCGACGAATTATATTAGGCGAATATTCACGGGGGCCAAATCGATTTTGTCCATTTTGAAATATCTCAACCATTAATGGTGCTAACTCTAAGTGCAAACCATGGCGCCTAGCCACTGCATCAAACAACCCCACGTCTTTGAGCACTAAGTCCATGGTGAAACTAATGTCGCGGCTACCGTTTAAAATAACCTGCGATTCTGTTTCATGCACAAAAGAATTTCCTGACGATGCTTTTATTGCCTCATAAGTGACATTCATGTCCATGCCCAGCACTTTGGCTGCCGTTAACGCTTCACTAAGTGCGGCTAAATGTACGGTCGCAAGGTAATTGGTGACCACTTTAAGCACTGAGGCCGTGCCTAATTCACCGGTGTGTAATATTCGCCGGCCCATTGTGCTTAATACCGGCAGCACTTTATCAAAGGTTTCACGTGTACAACCGGCAAAAATGGAAATATTACCGGTATTGGCCCGGTGGCAACCACCCGATATTGGGCAGTCAACGGGCAATGCGCCTTTGGCTTCAACCAGCGCTGCAATTCTGCGTATTTCAGCCTCATCGGTGGTGCTCATTTCTAACCAAATTTTACCTGCGCTAATGCCTGCTAGCACACCGTCAGCGGCTTCCATCACGCGAGAACAAGCTTTTGGTGAAGGCAGGCACGTGATAATTACATCGCATTTTTGTGCCAGTTCTTTAGCAGAATTGGCCTGCGTGGCTCCACGCGAAACAAAGTCAGTAACAAATTCTTGGTTTAAATCTCGCACCGTGAGATCGTAACCATTACGCAATATGCTGCCGGCTAATTTTCCGCCCGCATTGCCAAGACCTATAAATCCAATTTTCATCGTTAACCCCTGTTTATTCAACGTTGACCTGTTATCAACTGATGTGCAGATAGGTTCAGATTACTGGTTAAGTTGTTATCAAAATATTGATATTTTTTTTAATCCTTGGTAAAAAAAATCTTCCAATTGTGACATAACAAGGCTAACTTATTTATTCACAGAGCATCGCAGTGTCGTCGTAAAGAGGACTGCTTGTAACAGGGCGAAATGAAACGTGTTCGATAAACTTGATTTAAGAAAACTACCGCCGCTCAAATCATTAAAAGGGTTTGAAGCAACCGCCAGATTACAAAGTGTCAGAGCAGCGGCCCAAGAATTAAATTTGACTCACCCGGCAGTCTCACATCAAATTCAAACCTTGGAAAACGCGTTAGCGGTAAAACTATTCACCCGACATGGCCGGGCTATTCGCCTGAGTAATGAAGGAGAAATATATTATAAGTTTGTGCGCGAAGCCCTAGCTGTACTGATTAGCGGAACTGAGAAAATCAGTAATATGGCGTCATTTCCCGCGTTAAAAATACAAACCTATATTACATTGTCAATTCGGTGGTTGGCGCCACGCTTACACCAGTTTCAAGTTCAACATCCCGATATAAAAATACAATTAAACACCTGTAATCCCGGCTGGGAGTTTGATCAAAACAATGCCGACATTGGTATTATTTATTCATTGGCCAAGCCCGATCACGCCATGCATTGGGTCGATTTTTTTGAATCTAAAACATTTCCGGTCTGCAGCCCTGCTCTAATAAAAAAACACGGTACTGCAATAACCCCACAAGAACTCTGCCAATATCCACTGCTTAATGTCTACACAGAAGAAAATTATTGGAACTGGGATCAGTGGTTTTCTGCCATCGACGTGGTCACTAAAAATAGTCGCTCAACGATCAATGTCGATACCGCGGCAGCCGCGTTAGAGATGGCCGTCAACGGTGACGGTATTGCATTAGTTAATGGCCCGGTTGCTGATGCTTATTTAACGTCTGGCTTATTAGTTAAGCCAGTTACCCAAAGTGCTGCAGGTTTTGGTCAGTGGGGGCTTATTTGCCGAAAAACCGCGCTGAGTGATCCCCGCGTAAAAATATTCATCGACTGGTTAGTCGCAGAACAATCGCGTCAATAAACACAACCCCCAGTTGTAACCCCTTTGCTCAGATCAATATAAACAGATAATGCTGCTGGTCATTTTTTTTTACCTATTCGTGAGAAAAATTTCAATTGTAACTGCCTATCCCACCATTTAATCTGCGTAGAGTGACGTAACAATTGGGGAAATCATGAAACTTATCAATAAGCTTTATATTGACGGCCAATGGCAAACGCCATCAATTGACAAGACAATCAATGTCATTAATCCTGCGACGCAGCAAGCCGTTGCCGATGTTGCCTGCGCCAGTCATCAAGATGTCGAGGTGGCAATTTTAGCCGCGCGCAGCGCCTTTGCTACTTGGTCTACAACGACCCCAGCGCAACGTGCACAGTTAATGCATGCTATCGCCGATGAAATGCAACGTCGTTATGACGATTTAGTTGAGGCGCACGTGACGACAATGGGCTGTCCCCAAAGCATCGCTGGGGCTTTTCATGTTGATTGCCCGATAGCTGCCATGCGTTATTACGCAGATTTGGCTGTGACGATGGACAACGTAGAACAAAAAGGTGCGGTGTTAATTTTGCAAGAACCCGTCGGGGTTTGTGCGTTTATTAATCCTTGGAATTACCCGCTGCACCAGCTCATTGGAAAATTGGCTCCCGCGTTGGCAGCCGGCTGTACAGTGGTGACAAAACCTGCCGAACAAACGCCGACAGCCGATCTTATTATGGCCGAAATTATTGATAAGGTTGGCTTGGCGCCAGGCGTTTTCAATTTAGTGTTTGGCGAAGGTCGCGATATTGGCCCGATCCTTAGCGCCCACCCTGACGTTGATTTAATTTCGTTTACCGGTTCAACCAGAGCAGGCATTGAAGTGGCTAAAGCGGCTGCGCCAACCGTCAAACGTGTGTGTCAGGAACTGGGGGGCAAGTCGGCCTATATTATTACGGACGATGCCGATATTGAAGCCGCGGTTCGTTACGGGGTCGAAGATGTAATGGCCAATACGGGGCAAACGTGCAACGCACTCACCCGCATGCTGGTACCTGCGAGTCAGTATCAAAAAGTGATTGAACACGCTATTTTAGTGTGCAACGAACAAGTGGTCGGTGACCCGAAGCACCAAGACACGACAATGGGCCCAATGGCGTCATATCGTCAACAACAAACCGTATTACAATATATTCAACTGGGCATCAACGAAGGCGCCGAACTTATTATGGGCGGCACGGACATGCCACCAGGATTAAACCAAGGTTTTTACGTTAAGCCCACTATTTTTGCTGGCGTGACTGAAGACATGCGCATTGCCCGTGAAGAAATTTTTGGCCCCGTATTATGCATTATGACCTACAACGATATCGAGCAAGCTATCGAGCTGGCCAATAACAGTGTTTATGGTTTATCGTCGGGTGTTTATGCCAAAGATAAAGCCAGTGCGTTAAAAATTGCTAAACGTATTAAAGCCGGCCAATGTTATTTACAAGGCAGCTTCTTTAATATTGATGCCCCGTTTGGGGGTTATAAGCAATCGGGCAACGGTCGCGAATGGGGCCGTCAAGGCATGGCTGAATACATTGAAACCAAAGCGATTATTTGTGATTAAATCGTTATACATCATACCGCTAAGTGTGGCGGCGCCATCAAGCAACCCTTGATATTTAACCGCCCTAGCTGTCGGCTAAAACCGTAGATTAAGCTGATGATTAACGACAAGGCAATTTAATAATTTTGATTGCCACTCGTCATTAATCTCAGGCGAAATAATTTCGATCCGACTTTCCATCACATCGTCAAGCTCCGTTTCAGTTAACGCATCGGTGGTGAGGTTATAACCAAAAATCCCATTATTGGTGATAAACACCGCTTTCATTCGCTCAACCTTTAATCGGGTTAAAAAGCCAATCAGTGCTGTATGGTCAAACACGCGACTCGCTTCAAAACGCCAGCCGATACTGCGATAACCCTCCCCTTGATTCTCTGCTTTAACATAACCACATGCAGGCAAGGCCATAGTATTAACATCGTCAGTACGCGACGTTTCACCGGTACGAGAATGGCTTTTATGCGGGTGATGATGAGGTGCAGCGCCAATCGCTTGTGTTGGCCCTTTTAACCAGTCGCTTTGCAATATACCTTGCTCGGTTAATACCAACTCGGTTGATGCTGCGCAGTGTTCTGTAACATATTGCTCAAGCAGGCCCTGTTCCTCGCCTTGATACAGATCGCGCTTGTTGCCAACCACCAAATCGGCAATTTCAATTTGCTGATTAAAGGTTACATGCTCGGTATAACGGGGATCGGTGAGTTTTCGGCCATCCACCAAGGTTACAATTTTCTCAAGCGCTAACACATCACGATAATACTCAGCGCTTAATACTTGTAATACTTCAACCGGATGCCCTAACCCCGTTGGTTCAATCAACAAACGATCGGGTTTGGCACGTGTTAGCAACTGATTTAGCGCAACTTGCATTGGTAATCCTGCGGCGCAACACATACAGCCACCGGGCACTTGTGCAATAAACACCTTTCCTTGCGCTGGACGCTGGCCCTGAAATAAACTGCCATCGACGCCAATTTCGCCAAATTCATTAACCAACACTGCCCAACGTTCATTATCAGGCTTGTGTTTAAGCAGATTTAAAATGGCTGAGGTTTTACCGACCCCTAAAAAACCAGTGATGATATTGGTTGGCACCGCAGAGATATCATTAGAGTTCATTACTTAACCTTTTGTATCCTTTAACTAAGTCGTGATTTGCGCTGACTACCGATTCTGAGAATTGTGAAAACTCTACCGGCACCTGTTCAATCGATGCCAAATCAAATCCGGCGCTAATATTACTCATCGGTGGAATGTGGCAATTGCGGGGTAAGTCTAAGCCGTCAATCACACAGTTATGGCGAATAACACAGCCAGACGCAATGTTCGTTTGAAACACTACACTGTTAAAGCCAATGAAAACATCATCGCCGACCGAGCACGGTCCGTGGACAATAGCCCGATGGGCAATAGACGTTCTCGCGCCAATAGTCACCCCGGCCCCCGCTTTAGAGTGGATCACGACGCCGTCTTGAATATTAGAATCACGTTTGATAGTAATCGGCTCCATCCCCCCTTGCTCATTGACTTCATCGGCCCGGATCACCGCATAAGGGCCAACAAAAACATTGGCCTCAATATGAACATGACCGCAAATAATCGCGGTAGGATCAACAAAGGCGTGCGGTGATATCACCGGGCTGTAACCTGCGGGATTCTTTCTGATCATCGAAGATACTTCCTTGACTGCTTACATTAAGGTGCTGATTTGGTTGTTAATTTACCTACAATTGTAGGCTTGGCATTTAATGCGGCATTTACCGCTGTATTAAACCTTCCCAATACATTAAGCCTGTTGCATGCAGCCGGTGCACACACCATTGATTTCCAGTTGTGGGCTGAGCAAGTGAAAACCTGCTTGGGCGCTGTGCTGTTGCAATTGCGCGACGGTAGCACTACTGATATTAAGTTCTTCGACCCGTTGGCACTGCTGACAGATTAAAAATTGCGGTATTTGGTGCTCATGACAACAAGTGATATGCGCACATGCGACATACTTATTGACCAAGTTTAACTTGTGCACCAAATGCTCGGTTTCAAGAAAGTATAAAATGCGATAGACCGACATTGGCGATAACGACTCGCCAAATTTCACCTGATAATAATCGACAATTTCATAGGCTGACAGCGCGCGCTCAGCTTGCAACAAACCGGCAAGCACTTGTTTGCGCTTCACCGTTAAACGCACGCCGTGATCTAGGCATTGCTGCTGGGCATGGGCCAAACTCTGTTCCGTTTTGTTCATCATTTTCCTTTACTCGTGGCGTTTGACCCATGACCATTAACCTTTACTACAAGTCCTTTACTACAAGCCCTTTACGATTGCCCTGTATTAAACCGAGTTTAACCCAGCGCTTTTGTAACAAGACAAATGCGCCGGCTAAATGGTGACTGGTTACATAAAGTCTAACGTCAGTAATAATCGGCGTGTTTGTTCAACTTGTGGCGAGCGATGCACTAAACCGCCCCCTTCATTGTTATACCACTTTTCGCCTTTAAGCAGCGCGACATCACCACTGGCCAGTTGCTCAATCTGCTGCTCGTGCTCATATAACCCCGATTGCTGATCTGATAAACCTTGATTGCCAGTGCCAAGCTTAGTGCGGTTAACGTCTTGCTGTTCGAGCCACTCGGAGCCTGCACCGCTATAAGTCGTTACCAAACGACACGGTACCTTATCGACATGGAACCGCGGGCACATTGCACGATCTAACGTGGTTAAGCGCAGGCCGACCCGTTTAAGTTCAAATAAGCAGCAAAACATTTCCACCAGTAGCGCGATATCTTGACTTAACGCGTTGGCGTGAGAAAACCCACCAAGTTGCTGCTCTACTTCTGCTTGCACATTGCTTGGCGTGACCGACATCACCAGTTGTAGAGAGCTGTCGCTCGCCTTCATTAGTTCATCGCATGCTTGGGCTAATGAGGGCGCTAACTGACGTTGCCACACAGCCATATTGGCCAATGGATCATAAATGTCGCCAAACACTTGATGACTGTGACCCTGAACCACCCGACGATAAAGTTCCTGCGTTACTTGCGGATTATTAGGCACAGCATCTTGCTTGTTTTCATGCTCTGCATTTGGCTGCGAGAGGCTTAGCACGCGACTCATGATTGCACCTGCTGTGGTAACTGTCCTTCGGGTGCCTGCGCTGCTGGTAAATGCGCTGAGTCTGCTTGATTTTCTGCTTTACTGTCGGCTTCAGTCTCCTCCCATAATGGAAATGGATCTGGCAGTGTGCGCCAAAAAGAGTGGCCTTTAAGCAACGTTTCATCGTCGAGCAAACAAGCGTCGAGTGCGCGAGTCATCGCGTCTTGGTCAAGACCTTGGCCAATAAACACCAGCTCTTGACGCATGTCGCCAAAGGGTTCTTGCCAAGTTTTGGCAATTGAGTCTAAGGTTTCTTGATCGGTTGGCCAGTTTGCCTTCGGCTCGGCGTGCCAAAACATGCCACCAAAACCATAACGGGCTATACCACCCGCTTGATTCCATTGACCAGCAAATTGAGGGCGGGTCGCCAGCCAAAAATAGCCTTTCGATCGAATTAATTTGCCAAAGGTCTCAGTATTGTGCAAAAAATGATGAAATTTTGCAGGATCGAAAGGACGACGCGCGCGGTAACTAAAACTGGCAATGTTGTACTCTAGTGTTTCTGGAATATGCTCACCGCGTAACTCTTTTAACCAACCTGGCGCTTGCTGCGCCCGCTCAAACTCAAAACGCCCGGTATTTAACACCTGCTTGACGTCAATCTCGCCTTGATTAATCGGAATGATCGTTGCCGTGGTATTAAGCGTTTTTAAAATCGCAGTCAAACGAGCAAGCTCAGGTGCGGTGACCAAGTCGGTTTTACTAATCAGTAACACATCAGCAAATTCAACTTGATCAACTAACAAATCTGCGACACTGCGTTCATCTTCATCATCGCTTTGATCACCGGTATCGGCTAAATACTCAGCGTCATCGTAGTCTTTAATAAAGTTCACCGCGTCAACCACAGTGACCATAGTATCTAAACGAGCAACATCGCCCAGCGATTGGCCGTCGTCATCGGCAAAAGTAAAGGTTTCTGCGACCGGTAATGGCTCTGAGATCCCCGTTGATTCAATCACTAAATAATCAAAACGCCCTTGTTTGGCCAATTGAGCGACTTCAATAAGTAAGTCTTCACGCAAGGTGCAGCATATACAACCATTGCTCATTTCAACCAGCTTTTGTTCACTGTGATTGAGGGTAATGTCGTTTCGCACTGTCGCCGAGTCAATGTTTACTTCACTCATATCGTTGACGATAACCGCGATGCGCAAACCTTGGCGATTATTTAAAATGTGGCGCAACACCGTGGTTTTTCCTGCCCCCAAAAAACCAGACAGCACAGTAACGGGTAATTTATTGTTGTTTATAGATTGCATTTTAGTTTGGGATTTTATTATTAAACTCACATAATGTTATGTTATAACATTACTCACGCGATGAGAAGTGATTTAGATCACAACGTTAATGATCAGGTTATTTAGTAATAATTGTAAAATAACATCAGCTAACATCTCGCTGACAACAGCGAAAAATTATTAGCAGTAACATTATGGCAACTGAGGCGGCCGCTTGCGTTAAATATTGCTTTAGTGAATTTAACCAGCCCATTAATCTAGCGAGCTGATTTTATAAGTGTGAACACGACAAATGTGCCATAGTGCCTACTCTTATTCATGAGTGACGATTCATCGCCGCCATTAGAGCTAAAATCACAACAGGAGTATCAAAGCCGGTGTTAAATAATACCCGAGGCAGCCTTTTTATGGTGCTGGCCATGGCAGCTTTTGCCATTGAAGACATGTTTATTAAAGCGGCTGCAAATACTGCTGCTATAGGCCTAGTGCTAACGCTTTTTGGGCTTGGCGGCATGCTGGTTTTTATTGTGCTGACCTGGCAACGCGGCGAAGTGGTACTTCATCGAGCTATTTTGTCTCGGCCCATTTTATTGCGGGCAAGCTGTGAAGTATTGGGCCGTTTAACCTTTGCGCTGGCGATCACCCTCACTCCTTTATCGAGCGCCTCGGCACTGCTGCAAGCAACGCCATTGGTAGTTGTCATCGGCGCAGCGCTATTTTTTGGTGAGCAAGTCGGCTTAAAACGCTGGTTCGCTATTGTGGCAGGTTTTGTGGGGGTATTAATGATTATCCGCCCTGGCCTTGACAGTTTTGAGGCAGCGTCGTTATTTGCTCTTGTCAGTACCTTAGGTTTTGCTGGCCGCGATTTAGCGACCCGCGCTGCGCCACCGGTATTGTCAAACATGCAACTGGGTGTTTATGGCTTTTTTGTCTTAATTCCAACCGGCCTTGTGATGCTTTGGTATAGTGGCGATGCGATAAAACTCAATACCAGCGCCAGTCTACAGATTTTTGGCGCGGTGATCTTTGGCGTTGCGGCTTATTATTCGCTCACCATTGCCATGCGTACTGGTGACGTGTCTGTCGTGACCCCTTTTCGCTATACCCGGTTACTATTTGCCATGATTTTAGGCATCGCCGTATTTGGCGAGCAGCCCGATGAAATGACGATTATCGGCAGCATAGTCGTGGTGTTAAGTGGCGGCTATACCTTGGTGCAAAGTCGGCGTGCCATGACATTGAAAAAGCGTGAAAGTGTTGGTTAGTTGCTAAAGAAAAAGGCCTAAGGTAAATACCTTAGGCCTTTTTCATCACACTGTCGTGCACACGTTGGTTATTTAGATAATTTCACCAGGCTACCGCGCAGTGATACACCAGCAACAAAAGCACCTGCGCCACACTCAAATTCACTATTACTAGCAAAATCTCGTTTTTTATACTGCGAAACGATATTTACAACGGCATTCATTCCTTCACGTTGAGCACGCTCTTGCAACGCTATCAATGCACTTAACATCACCCATTGGCAGGCTTCTTTGTCCGTTTTATTAAAGGCATTGGTCTTTTTATTAGTTGTCACTTCACCGTACGTTTTTAGCACCCGCCCATGCTGTTGTTTAGAAAAATACAGTGGCACGTCTAGCAATACTTCCTTTGCGCTGGGTGTCTTAAGTAGTTCTTCGACAGAGTATTTACCTATCGAGTCACGAGCTTGGCTCGCTCCAGCAATAACAATTAATGGTAAAAACAGCAGTTTGTAGCTAAATTTCATTTTAATTCCTTTTTAAGTGCCAAAACTAAGTGGCGTGAAGTTGTTATATTTACAATTTACTTGATTGGCAACCAGTGGCATTACACTCTCTAATACGATCGTTAAGTGTATGAATCCGTGACACTGTTGTCTTAGTTGTACAGTTTAGGTCTACATAGAAACCATTGTTCTGCCGTAAACTACAGTTGTTATTACGTTGCTTTATCCAAGATATTTGGGTTTTCTTTAGCTGGTTTCTTTGCGCTTTATTTAGAAAGCCGCGTAACTCTTTATAAGCTTTATTAAGCTCTTTATCAGCTTCCTGAAAAACCTTATTCAAGCAATACAAACCGTCAAAGTCGTCTCTTGGCTTATCGCAATTATCTCCGATTGCAAGCGGTGAAAAAATTAGCGATAAGATTAATATAAGTCTTTTCATTGATTACTTTCCTTCGTGAATAACGCTTTAATTAAACTGCCAAATTGAAACAAAAAAGTGCAACTGCGCCGTCAAATTATCGAGTCAGATTTCAACTATCTTGTTAAATTGCCGTAATACGGAACTTACAAGATAATGACTCGTATTATGAGCGTTAATCTAGCTTATTCACCTTCCATGAACAATCCTATCTAGCTGTTTTATCAAAATTTATTTAATTTAAACACGTATCGTAAAGAAAAACTCAGAAAACCTAGACACCCACATAATTTAGACGGCAAAACTTCGTGAGTCAATTGGTAACTAATTGATCTCATTTGGTCTCTGTTTTACTGTTTTTCTAGAACAGATTAAGGGGGATTACAGTTCCACCGCCCAAACAAAATGGGCAGCATGATGCGTTTCAATCATTAAAAATAGGGATTTTCACTCGGTAATTAGGTGGTGTATTTAGCACATCAATTCGAACCTAATAATTTTTATTGCAACAGTTAAGCCTGATAATCAAAAACAATGATATCTTCAAGTAGCGGTCGAAAAACTTCTTTCAATGCTTCGTGTTCGGGGTGAGGAAGGTAATGGCTCCTTCCTTTTTCATCAGTAAAGGTCATTAATACCGAATGGGTATACCCTTGGTTTTTACCTTCAGGACTGTCATTCACACCCCATTCAACTGAAACTACACCCTCAATTTTATCTGGCATAGATTCAAACAAGGCTCTGAGCTTCATAATTTCTGATGCCTCTGAACACTCTTTGAACTTGATAAGTAAAATATGTCTTATCATCTATTTTCTCCCAGTATAAAATTTAGACACCCGCATTAATTTAACCAATTTCCACCATCAACATTATATGTCTGAGCAACAATATAATCAGCGTCACTAGAAGCCAAAAATACAGCCATTCCAGTTAAATCTTTTGCAGTCCCCATTCTTCCAAATGGCACTGAATTAGCGGCCTCTTTCTTTTTCTCTCCTAGCTCTAAGCCTTCATATTTAGCAAACATAGCATCAACATGCTCCCAATGCTAAAAAACGAGACACCCATAAAAAACGAGACACCCATATAATTTAGGCGGCTAAACGTATTGAGTCAATTGGTTATTAACTGCTCTCATTTGGTCTCTGTTTTGATGTTTTTACTAGATTTTATTTTTTGTTAGGTAACTCATGCCCGATTTACTCACAATTGACGAATTGCAGACATGACAAAGCCAACCTTAAGGCTGTTAGAGGTTGTATTTACAGTGGTGTATTTATCTTGGTGTGTTAACCGACGCCTTTATGCCAACATTGCCCATGGTCGTTCGCGCATTGCCGCAACGCGTGTTCGCTGCCGGCAATGTGACCATATTGCCGCCTAAAGTTCTTTATTACTTCTATCCAATCGTCTGGACTAATCCCTAGCCTATCAATCAGTTTTGGGGTTGTGTCGTCAATCGAACCTCGTTTATTGGGGTGTATCGCGCGCCCACTCCAATCGGCAAGTTCTAAATAGTCGTACAGGGTGAACGCGATAGCATTATTGTCTTCACTTGAGCCAAAGGGCATTAGATAGCGTGGTTGTTCTGGGGGTTTATCAGTCGGTTTGTTGC
>Ga0209395_1003010_pt1 | contig 21336 bp, 23 predicted proteins | sample GOMGulsemesocosm_3_FD_184635 | JGI IMG/M metagenome (GOLD analysis project Ga0209395, IMG submission 184635) | Methane-oxidizing microbial communities from mesocosms in the Gulf of Mexico - GOM9D Gulf of Mexico (SPAdes) (version 2) | ecosystem: Environmental > Aquatic > Marine > Cold seeps... | reverse complement strand
ACATGTTGTTGATGCCAAATTGACCGAAACCTGTGCGCTGAACTCACCACAAAAAAACTGCTAATGATGGGTTATTTCATCAATCTCAAAAGCAAATTTAACAGCTCTATTAGCAGGAAACTTTCCGTATTTCCACAGAAAAAATTTCATGCTCTTAAAATAATAGTCAAAAACAATACATGTACTCCTTCATTAATTCAATATCTTATATTTCCCATAGAGAAAATGACACTGTGGAAATACGGAAAGTTTCGGTATTTCTGGAAAAAATACGGAAAACGATTGTACTGTACAAATAAGCAGTCACGTAAAATCCCCATTGATCAAAGGGGTTGATCAAAGGAGTCAGTGCAACTTGCTCCCGTGCCATACAAAACCTAATCCCAAATCCAACAATTGGCACAACTATCTCTAAGGCGCTTTGCCCCCTTTAGTGAGTTATGAGATATCATAAAATAATTTTCACACAGGACGTAACCACGTTTGGGGTTAATCTTTTGTTGCTATTTTAATCGGGCGAATTATATTGGTCCTAAACAACATCAACAATTACTCAATAGATTGAATTTTTCGTAACTAACCCCCATTAAGGATAAGGAAATGCCCTTTAGAATTATTATCATACTAACGACACTGCTGATCGTTGGTTGCAGCGACTTAGCTAAGTTGCAAGGGTCTGATATCCAATACAGGGTCGAGAATATCTCAGACTCGCATCTAGATAACGACCTGTCGCTATTAATACAACGCCTTGACTCTGTCTCGCCGTCTATATTTAGTACGGCGGGAATCAGTGAGGTTGACGGTCAGCGAATAATCACCTTTTATGGCGATTCGCCGACCGACGAACAGATCAAATACCTCAGTCAAAATAAAGGTCATTTAAAGCTAATTGACGATAATAATAATGTTTGGTTCACCCACCAAGACATTAAAGCATCAGATGTCACCGTCGAGAAAACGTCACCCTATGCGGTGGACGGTGAACTATTCTTGCGAGATGAATTCGCTTATGTTGACCTTAGTATTAATGAGGCCAGTGCCAAAAAGGTCGAGGTGTTCTCGAGTAATAATCGTGGAATAATGGTTAACATGATGCTTGATGATAAAAATATTCTGCGGGCCAGTATCAATGACACTATCTCTAGTAATATGCGAGTATCGGTCGACAGCGAAGACATGGCAAAGAAGATAGTCGCGCTGTTACAACATGGGCCGTTGAGTCAGTCAATACACCTTAAACAAATCACAGCACAGCCCGTTAATGATTAACGCGTTAGGAAATTAGATTATGGAACTAAAAATTGTCTCACAAACAAGAGTCACCGGCTTGTCTATCAGAACAGACAATGCCACTGAAATGAACCCAGCCACCGGGAAAATCGGGCCATTATGGCAAGAGTTTGATCAAAAGGTGCCAGTCGATTATCAACACGGCGAGCGGGTTTACGGTGTTTACTCTAACTATGAATCGGATCATACCGGAGAGTTTGACGTGCTCGCTGGCTTTGATGGCAGCAATTTGCCAAGTGGCATAACCTTACAAACCATTACCATCCCTGCTGGACAGTATCTAGTTTTTACTCACCAAGGGGAAATGCCACAAATCGCGATTGATGCATGGACCGAGGTGTGGAATTATTTCCAACAGACACCCCAACATCAACGATTATATTCAACTGATTTCGAATATTATTCAATGAACAATGAAATACAAGTGCATATCGCGGTAAAATAACCACTCAATGTAACCGTGCAAGAAATTAGCGTATGCGAAAGACCGATAAGAAAAGAGATAACCAGCTTAGATTAGTATTAACCCAAGCGTGTGACACCGCGCTAAAAGAGATTGACGGCTTTGCATGGTTAACGCACATCGTTAATTATTCAAACTTCCCTAACAGTTTACAGGTTGTGTGTGTGTTCGATACTAATGAGCAACTCGCAAGCTACCGAGCAAGCACCGCCAATAATCGACTAACGGCGTTAATTCAACATCAGCTGACCGACATCGGGATTAAGTTAAAAAACGTTGCCGATCATATCTCTTTTGACAGCGAACAAGATTGCGCCGATGAACACGGTGGTAACTGGGCTAAGCGATTGGGTTAAACTGTTACGTTAAAAGGTTGCGTTAATATAGCGCTAAGGCCGCACCGTAAATATTAATACACTATTAAGCCAAATCTCGATATGCTTGTTATATCTGAAATTTTTGAGTAATTGATATGACAATTTCCACCGAAGCGCTAATCGCTGCCAATCGCTTTGGCTACGGTGCAAGCCAACATCAATTATCCTTAGCCAGCTACGACCCCAAAGCGTGGTTAAAGGCGCAATTAACGCCAGTACGTTTTGACGCCAACCTTCCCACCATGAGTGATATGGCAGAGTATTTAGCTGAATATCGACAAAAGAAGAAAGAGATGAAGCAGCTCGGGAAAATGGTCAAGCGGCCAAGAGAGCACATTAAAGCAGCACGGCTGCTGATGATTGACTCTACTGTGCAAGCTATCACCCAAAACAACTCAATGAGTTGGCGTTTACTCGATTTTTTCTCCAATCATTTTAGTGTCACTGCCCAAGGTCAACGCATGTCAGCCATCGCTGCGACGCTGGAGCGTGAAGCTATCGGGCCCAACCTATTAGGCTCGTTCGACGATATGTTATTGAGTGTTATCAAACACCCTGCGATGTTGTTGTATCTCAATAATGAACAATCGACCGGCAATGATTCACGAGTAGCCAAGAAGCGCAAAGGTAAAGGGCTTAACGAAAATCTTGCCCGCGAGATCCTCGAGCTGCATACGTTAGGTGTTGACGGCGGATACCATCAAAGTGATGTCATTGCGCTGGCGAATGGTCTCTCGGGTTGGAGCATTCAGCGTCCCAAAAATGGCAAGCGAGCGGGTTATCTCTTTAAACGCTCTGCTCACCAGCCAGGTGAACAACGGATGTTAGGTGTTCATTATCCTCAAAAAGACATTGCGCAAGGCGAAGCGATGTTACACGCGCTGGCTAAGCACCCGTCGACCGCACGTTACCTGTGCACCAAACTGGTGACTCACTTTATTAGTGATACGCCAAACCCACAGCTAGTTAATCAGCTAGTCACTCGTTGGCAAGCGACCAACGGCAATATAAAACAGGTGATGCTAGTGCTGATTGACGCTAAAGAGTCATGGCTAAGCTCGCCAGAAAAGTTTAAAACACCGCGCGATTTTGTTATTTCTAGCCTACGGCTGTTGCGAGCAACCCCTAATGACACAAAAGCCTTGTCCCGTTCTCTATCAGTGCTCGGGCAGCAACCGTTCAAAGCCGGCAGCCCAGCAGGTTACGGTGATACTGCCGCCGACTGGGACGGTGCCAGTGCACTAATGGCACGAATCGATTGGGCAGCTAAGTTGGCAAATTCTCGTTACGCAACCAATATTGGCGACATTGAACCGCAGCTATTAGCCCAATTGTCTAGCCGAAACTACACCATGGTGATGCGCGCTGAGAGTCGGCAAGAGTCACTTACGCTGGCATTAATGAGCCCAGAATTTCAACGGAGATAACGATGGATCGTCGACAATTTATCAGCGGTGCAGCCGCATCATTAGCCTTGTGGCATACCCAACCTTTTGCTAGCGCCTTACAGCAGCCTAAGGGCGACCCTAAGCTCATTTGGATTGTGTTACGCGGCGCGCTGGATTCTATTGAAACCGTTATTCCCACCTTCGATGCTGGACTGGCTCCGCTGCGCCCAACCTTAGGATTACCGAAATCGTCATTAAACCAGTTAATGGAGCATGGATTTGCACTCCACCCTGCCCTAAAAAACTTATATGGCTGGTATCAGGATAAACAGTTGCTACCGATTGTTGCCGTGGGTAGCGGGTTTAGTAAGCGTTCTCACTTTGATGGCCAAGATTATTTAGAAAGTGGCTTGGCTAGCATCGATCATGATAATGGTTGGCTATCTCGCGCCATTGAGTTAAAAAAACATTCTGCGATTGCTATCTCACAGTCAACCCCGATTAGTTTACGCGGTAGTGATAACGTTAATACGTGGTATCCATCTAAGCTAAAACACAGTAGCGATGAGCTTTATCAATCGCTGAAAATGATGTATCAAGATGACATGCCATTACTCAGTAAACTCAACGATGGCCTTGAATTACGCCAGATAACGAGTAGCCAATTGTTGAGTAAGAAAAATGGTCGTTTCGAAACACTCACGAAAGGATGTGGTCAACTCATGGCCGCGCCGCAAGGACCCGATTGCGCGATGCTTGAGTTAGGCGGCTGGGACACGCACAACAATCAAAACAGGCGACTAAGCAAACAACTGAGTCAATTGGATAATGGATTAGCGGCGCTTAAAAAGGGCTTAGGAAAGCAGTGGGATAACACCGCCATTGTGATTGCGACAGAGTTTGGTCGTACCGCCAAAGAAAACGGCACCAAAGGAACAGATCATGGTACGGCGAGTGTATTGCTCATGGCGGGCGGCGCTGTCCGTGGCGGCCGAGTATTGGGTCAATGGCCAGGACTCGCACCATCGCAACTGTTTAAGGAACGTGACCTATCACCAACCAGCAATACCTTTTCATGGCTCGCGACCTTACTCAATCAACACTGGAATATCGCGCCAAAATCGGCATCTGCGTTGTTTGATAATCTACCGCTGTATAAGGAGCATCTCACTATTAATTAAAGTATTCGATTGGGTTGAGATAAAACGCTTTCTTATAACCCTGAGTTGAGCCATCGATTAACCATGGCATTGGCATTAGGCTCAATAACGAGTAATGAAGATGTGCTGCCTTGCCTTTGGCGTTACCACTGGTGCCAACGGTCCCTATTGCCATTCCATGTGATATCAATCTTGAGTCGTTTTCATTAATTGATTTGAGATGTGCGTAGTAATGCAGCCGCCATTTAGGACCAATGGCGATGACAACTTTACCGCCTTTACTAAATCCCCCGCGATATGCAATAAATTGATGAGTCGCTGCCACCACCTTAGTGCCCTCTTTAGCAAAAATATCGACGCCCTTGTGGACGCCAGATGTTCCCCACGGCTCATACCAAAACGTGTCTTTATTCCAATCACTGCTGGTTGCTCCCTGCACAGGCACAGAAACTGGCTCAGGAATAACATAACCGAACAATATGAGTGACAGTAAAAATATTAAAAATTTAGTTTTCATTGAGTTGTAATAAGTCCCATTTATTTCCGTATAAATCTTCAAACACCGCGACCATGCCATAGACTTCCACCCGGGGTTGCTCGTTAAATTTTACGCCATTGGCTAACATCTGTTGATGATCGCGCCAAAAATCATTGGTGTGTAAAAATAAGAACACCCGCCCACCGGTTTGATTGCCCACTGCAGCTCGCTGTTGAGCTTCACTCGCTTGCGCTAGTAATAAGCTCGTACCATTGGCGTTAGGTGGCGTCACCAGTACCCAGCGTTTCCCCGCCCCTAAGTCGGTGTCTTGCGTTAATTCAAACTGAAGTTTTTGAGTATAAAATTCAATGGCGTCATCGTAATCATCGACGACCAACGCCACCGAACCAATTTTTTGTGTTACGCGTTCTTTGTTCATCAATACGTCCTATTTAATGCCATCGTAGCGATTGTTTTATTAACCCGCCGTGAATTGTTGGCGGTATTGGATTGGAGAAATACTCAGTCGCTTTCTAAAATGATGACGCATGGTGGTGGCATTATCAAATCCACTCATTTGTGCCACTATTTCGATGCTAAATGGTTGTGTCTCTAACAGCTCTTTGGCTTTTTCTAGTCGCTGTTGAATTAACCAAATTTTAGGACTGAGATTAAAGCTGCTGCGAAATTTACGATCGAATGTACGCCGTGACATGCTCGCATGTGCTGCGAGATCATTGACATTGATATCGGTGCTCAAATTATTCATCGCCCAATCAATCGCGGCTGAGAAGTGATTAGGAACCGCCAACATTGGCGTTTCAACAAACTGTGATTGACCACCCAATCGGTGTGCTGATACCACGAGTCGCCTTGCGACTTGATTAGCAATGTCATAACCAAAGTCTTGTCGGATAATCTCTAAGCCTAAATCGATGCCTGAGGCACTGCCAGCAGAACATCCAACGTTACCGTCATAAATATAAAGCACATCATCAAGATAGTTGAGCGTTGGAAAACGGTGCTTAAATTTTTGAGCATAACGCCAATGAGTGGTTGTATCTCGGCGTTCAAATAGCCCAAGCTGCGCCAATAAAAAAGCCCCAGAACAAAACGACACAACTCTTTTGCCAGCCCGGTGAAATGCGATAATTGAATCGCTTATCACTTGAGGCACGCAAGGTTCATCAACCGGCCAACTCGGCACAACCAGCATGTCATAATTAGCCAAGTCTTTAACTTGGGTCGCCTGCATCATCAATCCACCGGTTGTTGCGAGTGCTTGAGATTCAAAGGTGATGACATCGCACAAATACCACGACTCGAATTCAGGACGTGCCAATCCAAACAATTCTACGCCGCATGCCATCTCAAATAAGGCAACGTTAGAATAACTTAATATTGCTACCCTGATATTCTTCATCTTGCAGCCCCCAATATTGGCTTAAAGTTAACGAACTTAGTCTTTAGCGCCAATGGTGTCACAACACAATTGTTAGCACAATATACTCCACATAAAGTTAATAGGAGAATATTATGGCATCCGCCGTATCAAGAGTGCACCCCGCAAACAGTAATGATGCATTAACGTATTTTCAAACCCTGTTGAAATATGAGACGGATTGCTGGGATGTTCACCACGCATTATCAAACGACCGACAAGACTTTGTGTTGCTCGATGTCCGTGGTGAATTGGTGTTTGAGACAGGTTACATTGCTCGCGCAATCAACTTGCCCCATTCTCGGATCAATGAGAAATCACTCGCCCAATATCCATTCGATACGCTCTTTGTTGTTTATTGTGCAGGGCCTCATTGTAATGCCACCGAAAAGGCAGCCATTAAACTGGCTAAGCACAATCGTCCGGTGAAAAAGATGATTGGCGGGATCACAGGATGGATTGACGAAGGATTTACATTAGTGAAAAATCAGCGTAATACCTAATACCTATCAGCAGTTGCGAAGACCACGCCACTCGTTAATACTTCGAAACAATTAAAGCTAAGCAGAGACACTAAATTTATTGCTATTTTGCCCTAAGCTCGCTTTAATTAAGCTCACTATTTCACTTTTAAGAAAATTTATGCCTGATAGCTCCTTTAGCAATACGCCGGTTGATTTAGCCACCATCCCAACGCTGCAAAAAGCAACGAGCACGGCGCTGATGCCCGCTTTTTACCAAGCTAATTTTGTTATTCGGGTCTGTGTTACTACTCTCATATTGAGCCTGATAGCCATTGCGAAGTTTGAATTATTTTTTAGCATTGACGCGAGTGCCCAAACCCCATTGTTAGTCGCGCTGGTAGTCGTTTCAACCATTGGACTCTTTAGTATCATCTTTGGCTACTTTTCCGATCGTGCGATAAGCTATCACGTCAGAGCGCTTGATATCACGATGTATAGCGGAGTATTTTTCAAAAAGGTGGTCACCCAGCCCTTCTTGCGCTTACAACACATTGAATTAAAACGGGGGCCGGTTGAGCGAAAAGTTAATTTAGCGACCGTGCAGGTGTTTAGTGCTGGCGGCTCGTTACATACATTCTCACTACCAGGGTTATCGCTAGAACAAGCGAACGCACTACGCCAATATATCCTTGACCACAAAGATGTTACTTATCATGAATAGTTGGCAACGAGTTTCACCTATCGCGTTGCTCTATTTTTTCGCTAATAATATTACGCTATTAGTCAATAATATGATCTATATGGTTCCGTTAATCTTCACCAGTTATAAGACTATCTCTGAAGATCCAGTGTGGCTGGTGTTAGGTATTAGCGGAATTTTAAGCCTGATAGCACTAAGCGCCTTTCTGCAATATTATTTCTTTAAGTTTCGCTTAAGTGACCAAACTATTGAGATAAAATCGGGAGTGTTTAAGAAGGTTCATTTAAACTTACCCTTCGCGCGGATTCAGAATGTAAAAATTATTAGCCCCTTTTATTTTAGACCGTTTGATTACACCACCATCGAACTAGATACCGCCGGTTCAGCCAAGAGTGAAGCAAAGATTGTCGCACTCAAAGTTGAATTTTCTAATCAGCTTAAGCAAGAAATACTAAACCACGCTACGGTCGCAGACTCATCACAACAAAGCGACCCGTCAGTTAACCCGAGTGACGAGATTGTGCTTAATCGACGCTCACTCAAAGACCTTGTTATTCATGGTATTACCAATAACAGAGTGTGGATTTTTTTGGTATTACTTGCGCCATTCTTTGAAACTGCTGCGAAAAATATCGAGAATATCCTTAACTCTGTCGGTATTAATTTTAGCGAACTATTTTCTCCTGAAACTCATGCATGGTGGCAGCTAGGCTTATATGCTGCGGCGTTGTTAGCCATTAGTTATTGTATTGTGATGTTGCTGTCGGTGCTCGGCTCTATTATTGCGTTTTATGGTTTTACGTTAAGCAAGCAAGGCACCAACTATATTAGGCGTAGTGGTTTATTAACCCGTCATGAGGTGGTCATGAAACTGCCGCGATTACAGCTTGTTATCAGTCAACAAGATTGGTTAGATGTCTTGATTAATCGCATCAATTTACGTTTTGAACAAGCGAAGCAGGGGCAGCAAAAACAACCCGGCCAAGACATCCGGAATAAAATCATGGTGCCGTCAGTCAGTCAAGCAGAATTTCAGGAATTACTTGATGATGTTTGGCCCAACAATCGGTTATTAGGCCTGTCATTTTCGTCCATTAACAAACGATTTTTAACGAAATACCTCTCGTTGTTTCTTCCTATTCCCACCGCGTTACTTGGGTTAATGGTCTATAAAGATCAATGGGGGACGTTCGCCATGCTCGGCGTTGCAATGATCGTCATTAGTGGACTCATTGTGATGCGTTGGACTCGTTGGGGATATGCGGTTGATGAGAACTTCATTTATATTCGTAAAGGAGTGCTTGGGGTTAATTATTACGTCTTCCCGATACATAAAATACAACAGACAAAATTTCATCAAAGTGTGTTGATGGCTCGTCGAAAATTAGCGAGTGTCTCTCTTGTCTTAGCATCCGGAACACACAAAATCCCTTTCTTACCGCAGAAGACTGCGCGCGAATTAATCGATCGCAGCCTGTATGTCATTGAGTCAACTAAGCGTAACTGGATGTAGCGGTTTACTGCCGTTACCCGGTGGGCTTATTAACCGTTGCCATAATCGTGTTTAGCTTGGGTTTGTGCTCAGCGATTTCTCGCTTCGTGAGTCCGACCATTTCGTAGGGTTGGACTAACCATTTATCACTGGTATTAATGAAGTAATCAGGTTGTCGAATAGAACGATTTTGAGAGGGTTTATACCACGGTACCGCAATTCTAATTTCTCTGGGTAAATTCTGCTTAGCGCGTTTAGACAGTTGTGTTATTACCGCCTCTATACTTTTTCCAGAGCTATAAACATCATCAACTATCAGCAATTTATCATCGCGATTGAGGTTTTCTAATAAATAAGCAAGCCCATGAACCTGTATCGACTGCTGTTCGATCATTTGCTGATAGCTCGGCAATCCTTGATAAGAGGTCCGTATGGCGATGTGATCAGTCTGTACCCCTAGATATTGCAAGCATTCCTGCACGTATATGCCTACCGTACTACCACCACGCCAGATCCCGACGATAAAGTCTGGCCGGAAACCACTCTCGAAAATTTTAGCACCGAGCCGAAAAGAGTCTTGTATTAGATCATTTTCACTAATGAATAATTTTTCCATGATGATTTAACCTTGCTCAGGAATAAGATGTTTAATAATGCTAAACAGTTCAGGGCGGTGAGTCGCTATCTCATTAACGCTCAATCCCTCAAGAGAATGTGGATATTTTAGCCATTGCTCTGTTTCATATAAATAGTATTGAGGGTCAACGCCCGTTTGATTACGGGTTGGCTTAAAATAAGGCACTGCAACGCGAATATCCTCAGGAGTATTTAGTCGACACTTAACCTTGAGTCGGTCAATGACCGCGCGAATCGTATTGCCAGTGTCGTAAACATCATCGACAATCAATAGTCTATCTTGATGGGTGACATTTTTAACCAAATAATCGAGGCCGTGAATCCGAACTTCTTTGCTTCTACCATCGATACCAGCACTATAAGACGAAGTACGAATCGCAATATGATCAGTCTCAACGCCGTGATAGGCTAAAAACTCCTGAACGGCAACACCAACGGGGGTGCCGCCGCGCCAAATTGCGATGATATAAGTTGGTTTGAAGCCATCGTTTAAGATTTTTGCGCCTAGGCGGAAAGAATCATCCAACAAACTTTGGGCATCTAAATAGGTTTTTTCAGCCATAGCGTTCTCTCTATTTCAATAGGATTTCGTTATAGCATAACGTAACATTATGACCCTAAATAGCCAATGCCAGTCAGCAATCAATTCGGATCAAGATATCGTTCGTTATTTATACTACCTGTAGTGACTGACCATTTGTTCTGATTAAAAAATGATAAATTCGATGTTCTCAACCCAATAGCTATTACTCAATCGAACACATCGTTCTCGTATATTTGAACAACAAGATCATATGTTAATCCAAATAGTATTAGATACTAATGAACATCAATCGATCTCAATATCCATTAAACCAGTACGGTATAATTCGATTTGCGCCCACATCCGCTTAATTTGGCCGATGGTAAATTCATTCATCCATTCGTCATCAACATAATTCATAAAATTATGAATTGGCGCATCATCCATGGTTATTCCACAGGCGTTATGTCGTCCCGGTTCCGGTTTACCATAATTTGGGCCAGCATGTGGCGGTGTATCACCGACATGATCGCCAAAGTCATCGCACCCGCCCTGAAAAGTGTGCCATAATCCGAGCCAATGACCAACCTCGTGCACCGCCGTTTTCCCGAGGTTAAAATTAGCGACATCCCCTCCGGGAAGTGTTCCACAATGCATCACCACACCATCACGCTCCTCATCACCATCTAATTCCCACGGAAATGTAGCCCAGCCAAGTAACCCATTGCTTAAACCTGCGGTATAAAAATTTAGCACCAACTGAGGATCACCACCCAGTAAACGTTTCACTTCGCGTTCTTGCCAACTTCCATGGTCCATCCTAAACCATTGCGGATTATCGACCACCTCAACCATTTCAGAGTCATACTGGAACTCAATACCGTATTTTTCATACGCATGATTCAACACTTTCACCTGTTCTACGCGTTGTTCATCGCTAATATGGCCCTGCTGTTGATCGATAATATGAATAAAACGGATTGGAATAATGAGATTGGTGGCGCGACTCTTATGAAACCCATGCACTGCAACTCTTTCATCATTTCTACTTATCTGATAATGATTTGGGCAGGCCGTTGCGCAGCCTCTTCCTTGTAATATAAACTCTTCAATCGTGCCAAATTCTTTATTATTCACGATAAAACTCATACAAACTCCTTGCTTGATAATTAGTACCCGCTGATTGCTAGCTCATGTTGCATTCGATGTAGCCGTTACTCTTGAAATTGTAGACCAGCATTTCAAAACAAGGGTAAATGTTGGTGCGTAAATTCCACAAAAAATATTATGTTTGTGACAACAAAATGTGGAAACTCAGACTAAACTCAATAATCTCAACGCCTTTCATCGTTTTATTTAGAGAGAACATCATGACGAAACAATTATCAATAATTACCATTCATGGCATGGGCGACACTGATCGCGACTATAATCAATCACTAGTGCAGTGGCTTAAGCAGGAAATTGGTACTCAAAGGTGGGATAATGATATTCACGTTGAAAGCGTATTCTATCAAGATTTATTACAAGGAAACCAAGAGGATTACTGGCACAGAATTAATCAGAAATACCACCTGCGATGGGATTTTTTGCGCCGTTTCATGCTATATAAGTTTTCCGATGGCGCATCAATCGAGCACAGTTTACATGCAGATATGTCTTTATACCTTGGCGTTCATCGCACGATTTCAACAGCGTTTGATAACTCATTGAACGCGCTAGGCGACGCAGATAAACCAGTCATCATTATTGGACATTCATTAGGATGTGAACAAATATCTAACTATATTTGGGATGCTGAACGAGATTTACGATTTTTTAGCAATGATGATTGGGAGACACCAGCACAGCGAGACTTTCGTCGTTTGAAAAGCTGTAAACTCTTTGTTAGTACAGGCTGCAACATTCCAATATTCAGAGTCGGAATGAGCCAGCCTCGCCTATTCTCAGCACCCAACGACGCATTCAAATGGCACAACTATTTCGATGTTCATGATATTCTCGGCTACCCCCTCAAAGATATGTATCGACATGACGATACCCGTTGGATTGAAGATAGAAGCATTCGGGTAAGTGGTTGGTTTAAACGTTGGACCCCCCTGAGCCATGGCCAATACTGGGAAAGTCGCAACGTGATTAAACCGATTGCTCAGGAAATTAAAAGGTTACTCAATAACTGACTCACTTGGGACACGAGTTTGGCGCCTTTTTCGGTGAAAAACCATAATAAAATCCCCCAATTACCAATAACGCTCAACCAAAATATTCGCAAAAATTGTTTCTTACTCGACTTATGCCGTAGCCACCGTTGTGCATAAAATCCACCTGGCCATCCGCCAAGTAAGCCAATGATATGTAGCGTACTTTCCTGCGTCCGCCAATTGTTAGCTTCAGCCGCCGATTTATCCCATGCGTATGCAATAAACGCAATAATACTCATTAGCCCATAAGCGAGTACGACCTCAATATCCAGACGGTCAGACCACGCAGAAAAGAGCAAAAAACCAACAAAGATTGGCGTAACAAATCGGCCGAGCGTTGAAGAGCCCTGACCGGATTTGTTATTACGGTGTTTATCATTACTTGACTTAGTCTTTTTTCTATCGCTAGCGAGTTGTATTTGAGTTGCCTCACTACCCTTCTTTCCGATCTGCTGTTGGTAAATAATTAAATCGCCGACCACGGGACGTCGCGATGCGTTAATAAATTCAGAAATATGGACAAACGATCTTTCTCCACCGCCATTAGGCTCAACAAATCCAAAACCTTTATCATCTTTCCAATCACTTAATCTACCTTGAAACTTCATCTAACTACCTGTTTCTTATTTTTATTTTCTTTGAGTCTACTAATAGTCACTGCCAGTTACAATAGTTATTACGCAATTTTTTTGCGTAGAATCGCAGTCGTATAACCAAATGCTTTTGCAAGATATTTGTAAAAACAAAACTTAATACTAAAATTGTTAAGGTTAAAGCGTATCATCACACTTTGTAAAAATTCGCTTGCAATAGGAATATTCAATTATGGCTAACAACTCAGAAACACCAACAGCGGAGCAAGAAGCACCTCTGACAATAGCTCAAGGTTTTAAAAAGTATTTTAACGTCCGATTCGCCAATACCCAACAATTACGGCATGAAGCATTTAAGATTCGGCATGAAGTTTACTGCGTAGAATTAGGGTGGGAACCATCAAATGACGATAGCTTAGAAACAGATGACTTCGACAACTACTCCTATCACGTCGTCCTAGAACACACCGCGAGTAACGACTTTGCTGGCAGTGTCCGTATCGTTATTCCGCCGCCGACCAACAATACTGACGTCACCCCCTTTGAGTCGCAATGTTTACCCAGTATCAATAAAGAATTGCTTAGCATGGATGATTATCCCAAGGGAAGTTTCGGAGAAATATCTCGTATCGCTGTACCAACATCGTTTAGGCGACGACCTAACGAGGCAAAACACCCCTACATAATTACCGAAACGAGTGACTCCCATATATTCACCGAAGAAGAGCGACGTCATTTCCCTAATATTGCAATTGGGCTTTACCTTTCCGCGGTTGCAATGGCAGAGATTTTCCAACACAAAGCGATGTTTGTAATGGTAGAGCCCCGATTAAGTCGTCATTTGATTCGAGTGGGTCTCCCGTTTGAACAAGTCGGAGAGGTAATTGATTACCATGGTAAACGAGCGCTTTTTTGTCTCAAGTCCAAAAATTATTCTGCCTCTCTCGCACCAGAAGTAAAAGACTTATATGACATTGTCATCGACGATCTACGCCAGCAAATGACGCTACTACCTTATTGTGATCCAACGGATAAATAGCGGCGTAAAAGCCGTAACAACATTTGTTACGGCTTAATTGAACAGAATGAACTATTTTGTTAATTTGCCAATAGGTTGACGAATTGAACGAGATGTTGGCGTAGGCCCAACACCAACACGCCCCATAAACACGCGAAAACCGTTTGTTTCCTCTCCGACCAATTGATTTAGCGTATCAGCCAATTCATGTGCTTTGGCAATCGCATTCTCATCTTGGGTGAATCCCATTGCTAATTCATCATACCGTGAAAAAATCAGCGGCGTCATTTCGGGTTGAAACTGTAAGCCCAATTGAGTCGCCGTGAGCCAAAATCGTTGCAGTGCACCACCACCCGAATGAAAGTCTTGTTCACGTTCTAACTTCCCATCAGCCAAGATGACGAAGTGAGCGGCACATTTTAATCCTGGAATATAATCTAATTGGATACGTGGCATTAAGGTACCGGCTAGATACTTATTAAGCCATTTTACACGAGACCAACTTTGCATTGCCCAACGCATCATTTTCAATGGTGCACCATCTAAGCCAAGCGCTTGATCCGGGATCTTTGTCTCACTAAATTGTTTATCCCAATCGATAATACGTTTATGCACCTCATAGGCTTCTTTAATCGTTAACCGGATGTGGGCATTCTTAAATAACAGCTTCGCAATCGATTTTTTGTCTCCTTTACTTTCAAACCAGACCACTTTATAGCCTTGCCCGACCGAAGCTTGTAATGCCTGCTTCTGTTCTGGGGTTAGTGGGGTCGTCGCAAAAGGACGACGCTGAGTACATCTCGTCTCAATAAACTCAATTAAGGGGTTTGGACTCACTTCAGACGTGGAAAAATTCGCTCTAATAACGGTGTTGCCAAGGTTCTCCTGCTGACGGTAATCAAACGAGACCGATTGCCCTTCGCCACTCGCGGCGATATTAATGGTTTCGAGCAATGCGCCAACAGATATCTGACTAGCACTGCCATCAAGATCATAGACACACCAATCTCGCGTATCATGAGTATGAATATCAACCGTTGCATTATCGACAAATTCAAAGAGCCAAGGTTGAGTGTTATCTCCACTTGGCGCCCACCTTGCCAAATTCATGATCTTCATAACCGCGCCATTTTTAAATGTTAGTTTACTACTGTCCATATCCTACTCACTTGTATCAGCACACAGTTGATTAAACAATGAGTATAGAAGACAAAATACAATCACGGTTTTGATTTATTATCTCTTAGCACGCCATGAAAATGAAAACGTGCTGTATCGGTGCTAAATCCCTCAATCAAACGAAGTAACAAACGAATTGGTCAATCTACCTACTAAACTGAACAACTAATTATCGCCTGTAATTTTAGCTAGTGAGGTAATAGTAAAGTCAATGATGCTGTCGGTTTCTATTACAACGACCGATATATTTATTGGTCATCGATTGCATACGCTATTTTCTATGGCACAACACATAACCTTATGATTAAATATTAGTAAAATAAGTGCTAATCAACTCAATGAGTAATCACGACTAACTTAACAACAGCTTAATATCAGCTTTGCATAGCCATTGACCTGACAAAACCTCACACTATCACTGGTATTTAAGATGATTTATTTCATTTTTGTCAGTATTTATTACACCTACCGGCCTAACAGACGAAGCCAGGATAAAAAAGACCAAGAACAAAACATTATAAACTTATTAATCAATAACTTAGAAACATCGGCATATTAGATGCATTAACTGTATACGCAAGGTTAAATGGATTTAATTACCAGCTACTTTGCATAATTAAACAAGCTTTTTAGGAGAAGTAATTATGAAAAAAGTTTCAACATTAGTTAAAGGCGCAATGTTTGCTGGTCTGTCACTCGTGGCCACCTCAAGCATGGCCCACATAAACAATTTACCCCATGAAATACAGAAATTTGATCTTGACATGACATCCTTTGGTGCGGCCGGAGAAAATTTCACCAACCTTGATCTGATGACATATACTTATGAAGCGGAAGTAGATCAATCAGGTGGCATTTTTAGTGAGACCGGACTGGTGATGTTCACGTCATTTATAGACTCTGATGCCGCTGGAACTGGTGTTGTCGGTCCATACACTCCATCAAATTATGTGATGTATGCACTCTTTAGCGTTGGCGGAACAGTTGCAGCGGACGGTTCCGGTGGCGTTGATGTCACGTTCTCATCTTTCAACCTTGATATCTGGATTGATGATCTTTCGAATACAATGTTTAACTCGCCAACATTAGGAGCAGTAAACGGAAATGAGTCCTACGCGGCAATCGGAAATACTGGCGACGATACCCATATTTTGCACGGTAACTACGTTATAGGTGGTGCTCATGTGAGTCCCGGCTTAGCGGGTGGTGATTATGACACGATTTTTGAAGTAACATACTTTGACCCGAGTGTTTGGGGCGGCGACGCATTTGTTACGTCCTTAAACCAAGTAACATGGGGCGACTTCAATGGCAATAATACCAGTGTTATTGGTGTTGGCGGTGCTGGTGCAGACTTTGAAGACGCACTAATTCTCGGTACTGGCTCTATGTACTTTGCATTTGAGGTGCCAGAACCAGCAACCCTAGCATTATTTGGTCTTGGCTTAATGGGATTAGCTGGCGCGAAACGTCGTAAAAGCTAGTATTAGCTCATCATAAATAAAAAAGCGACTATTTAGTCGCTTTTTTTATCTCTTCATTTTCAAGTATATTTCGGTATTTACTACGACACCATTCTTTTTGCAAGTCTAAACAGTAAACGTTGTTTCAGGCCATTGTTGCCAAATGGCCGATAAGTCTTGACCATTTTGTTGCGATAGGCATCAAAATGTAACCCTCGAGGTGCAGCTAGTACATCACCCCGCTTTAACAAGACCTTCAGAACATTCGTGCCTGCTATACCCGCGCAAAGATTGACTGACATTGGTGTCGAAGGACCTTTTTTCGCGTTAAAGTCTAACGCTGATGGTTCGACTAAATAGCCTTGTTGTAACATCCCTGGAGAAAGGCCAATCAGAAACTGAATATATTGCTCTTGTTCCGACTTACCCTCAAATCTAAAGTATTGCTCGTAGGACATTTTACCTGGAAGAAAGGCTAGAAAAGCACACCCCATGCCTAATGGCGCAGCAGTAACAACCGGAATTTTTTTCTCGTAGCAGCGCTTAAATACCATCTTACGCGCTGCTAGCGCAAAAAAATCTAAACTGTCGACATAGATATCAACGTCCGTTAAGAAGTCATCGACATTTTCCTCATTAATGCCGTCAGCAAAAACCCTAACATCCGACTCAGGGTTTATATCCAAGGCCATAGCACGCATAACACAAACTTTTTCCTGGTCTATGGTTGACATCACGGCACCAGACTGGCGATTAAAATTATGGATCTCGAACGTATCGAAGTCGGCAATATTAAAGTTGCCAATACCTAACCGTGATAACGTGAGTAAGTGAATACCGCCAACGCCACCAGCCCCCGCAATAGCAACCCGACAATTTCTTAGTTTTTGTTGTTCATCCTCCGTAACCCAACCAATATTACGTGAAAAAGCTTGCTCATAATTAAACATAATAACTCCAATAGATCTGACTGATACCAAAACCAATAAAAAACTGACCAATTTAAATCATGGTGAATGATCATCAAATTAATGAAAATGATACTAATGCCAATGACATTAAATGGATGATCTTGTAGCACGACTGAAAGATAGCCTAGAACAAGGCACTCAATGGTTTAAGAGCAACTCGGTTATCGTCTATTTTAACTAGTACAAGTGACTAATCATTTAATGTAATTGGTATAGCTAAGTGTAGCAGTGGATTATTTAACTGATGGGTTATTAGGGATATATATCGACCGTGAGCGTTGCTAATAATAACTCGCGCAGGAATCATGCCCGTTGCGATCCAACAGGCACTAAAACTATCTATAAGCTGCTTATTTTATTTTTTAAACAGCGGCTTCATTGGCCACAGCGATTCAAACTCTGGTTCAACCTTCTGCGCTTTAGCCATAAAGCTCAGCATCATATCTTGCGGACGGAACATCCCTGATTGCCAGGTCGCCATGTATTTTAAGCTATCAGCGACACTGTGGTCTCGCGCATAGTTAATCATCTCTTTACAACCTGCAACGGCTAATGGCGACTGTGCCGCAATTTGTTTGGCAATATTCATCACTTGCGCGAGCATCTCTTGATGCGTGTCGAATACTTGATTTACTAGCCCTATTTCTTTGGCTTCTTGGGCAGAAAATTTACGACCTGTGTAGGCTAATTCGCGCATTATTCCTTGAGGGATCAGCTGCGGTAAGCGCTGCATTGTTCCTAAATCGGCGGTCATACCAAGCTGTGTTTCTTTAATTGTAAAGAATGCGTCCTGAGTACAGTAACGGCTGTCACTGGCACAAATCATGTCTACTGCGCCACCAATACAACCGCCTTGAATAGCGGTTAACACAGGGATCCTTGCATTCTCAAGCGTATTAAACGCATCTTGAAGCTCTAATACCGCACGTCGTAAATTCTCAGCCATTCGAGATGGGTCACCATCCATTGGAATAGTATCAGCGGTAGTGAACACAGCAAGGTCCATGCCTGCGGAAAAATGCTTACCAGTTGATGAGATAACGATCACCCTCGCCTCACCACTGCGGTCAATGTCCTTAATTGCTTTTGGAAACTCGTACCAAAAGTCACTATTCATCGCATTAAGTTCATTGGGACGATTGAGTATGAGATGTGCAATGTGATGTTCGACTGATACTGATAAACTTTTGTAATCCAAACTAACTCTCCTAGAGTATTCACTCAAAATAGGATTACCAATCTACGGAATTGTTAAATTATTGTCAAGAAAGCGAATTTTTGGCATCGAGTAGGGTGAGGCTTTCGCCTCATCCCTCTCACAGAACCGTACGTACGGACCTCATATACGGCTCCTGTATTCTTCACATCTCATTACTTTCTCATGTAAATTCGTGAGACAAGCCATCCTGTTTCAACATCTTCTAGCGAAAACAAGCCAAGCGTTCTGAACCAGCGATTAGGCATAGCAAAGCTTGATAACGGGCTATTTGCATTACGCCATGAGTTCATCTTGATGAACCTAAATGGCGGTTTATAATGCAACTGCTTTAGCCGTCGATACAGCCTTGTCGGCTTTTTCCACAACCTCAGCTGTATCGCCCGTAGTCTTCTTTTTATCCAGCCTGCTAGTTCTTTTAGCATTCGCTTACAGTTCGCAATACTAAAATAATTAACAAAGCCACGAACCACTGGGTTAAGCCCTTTAATAACTTCTTCCAGATTAATGCCGCCGTTGCGTTTGGTTAACTGCTTAACTTTAAGTTTAAAGCCTTTAAGCTTCGAGGCTTGTATCCGTGTATATCGGCTACCTATCTCGACGCCCAAGAATTTAACGCCATCATTACTATGCGCAATGTGGGTTTTCTTCCGATTAACTGTTAACTTCAAGTCTTGCTCTAGTATTTGGGTCGCTTTAGCCAGCGCATTGTTTGCCGCTTGCTCGCTACTACATAAAATAAAAATATCATCAGCATATCTCACTATTCGGTGATTTCGCTTCTTCATCTCTTGATCGAACGCATCAAGGTAAATATTGGCAAGCAATGGACTAATAACGCCACCTTGCGGACTACCTTTTTCGCTTGCTTCCCATTGATTACCTATCATTACTCCACTTTTTAAAAACTGATTAATCAGGTTTAACATACTGCCATCTGTTACTCGGCGTTTGACACTCTTGATGATCAAATCATGATCGAGTAAATCAAAACACTTCGACAGAACCATATCCACCACCCAGTGCCGCTGATATTTTCGAATAAACATCGTCGCTTTACTGATGGCATCATGACAGCTTCGCTTTGGTCTATACCCATAGCTCGATGGGTGAAAACTTGGGTCGAAGATCGGCTGGAGAATGTCCAGTAACACTTGTTGAACAATTCGGTCTCGCACTGCTGGTATACCCAACAATCTCACTCCACCATCGTCTTTGGGGATTTCTACCCGCCGAACAGGTTGCGCTTTATATTGTTTGGTTTGCAGTTCAAGTTGCAGTTGTTTGAGATTTAACTCTAGATTTTCGGCGAACGCACCTATGGACTGCCCATCTATTCCGGCTGCTCCTTTGGCACGCTTTACCTTTTTAAATCCATTGTATAGTTTGTTGAGATTAAGCAACTCACCATACAAACTGTAATAAATCGTCATTAAACTGCCTTTGCTTGCGGTATGTCCATACGCTTGTTTTTCGTTATAGCGGGAAATTTCACTGAGTCATTAGGCGTTCTAGTCGATTGACAATCTACCTAATTAAACTCAGTTACTCCCATATTCAGCCCTCTACTCTCAGCGTCCACATTCCTGTTTGGCCGTCATTTATGGCTTATTCCCGTCGGAATACTTTTGAACCTACAACGTAAACTTAACGATATTCATACACTTAAAGAATACTTCCCCCCTTCGCAGTTAATTGAAGCTTTTGACTAAAACTAACTCCATCAAACGCATTGTTGATGGTCGGCTTGGTTTTATCCTCCACACCATTACTGGCTTTGACCGCCAAGGATGGCGGAAATGCAAATATTGCAGGAGCAATATATTTGTCACAGGCCTAGCCTTACTCACTACTACGGGTTCATCTGCCACCTCGCACCAACATTAACCTCGGGTCACCCCTTGAGTTTATGCCTCCAGCACTTGCCTGGATGTGATGTCAGGCTTCCCCAGTTATTGCACTGACTCCCTATTAGATATTCCACCCTCAAGCACAACATTAGTCTGACTAAGTATAGGGCTTCGCGCTATTTTGGACGCTTACCCACCAATGCTGCCGAAACAGGTTACGGTTAGTTGTGTACATCTAATTTCCTATGACTTCCTTCAGACCTCACCGTTAGCCAGTGTCGCCCTTGTCATTCAGATTATCTTCCCTTTATACCAATCCGTATTAAAGTGTGATCTAATGTGGCAGCTATCATCAACCGACATTACTACCTATGACATTAAGTCCTTCGAAGAACCTAATTCAACTATCTAAAAGGGAGAAGAGCGCTAA
>Ga0209395_1003008_pt1 | contig 21338 bp, 17 predicted proteins | sample GOMGulsemesocosm_3_FD_184635 | JGI IMG/M metagenome (GOLD analysis project Ga0209395, IMG submission 184635) | Methane-oxidizing microbial communities from mesocosms in the Gulf of Mexico - GOM9D Gulf of Mexico (SPAdes) (version 2) | ecosystem: Environmental > Aquatic > Marine > Cold seeps... | reverse complement strand
GCAGCCAATTTTTCTTAACCTTTAAACCTACGCCTTTTTTAGATGGAAAACATACGGTTTTTGGTAAACTAGTTAGCGATTTAGAGAGTAGCTTAACTAACATTGAGTCCTTAGGTAGTCGAAGTGGAAAAACCCAAGAAGCCGTTAAAATTATTAAAGCTACCATTCGTATAGCTGATAGTAAGTAAATAGTTAACGTCCCCTCCCTTTTCATTCGAGAAAACAGTATGAAAAGGGAAAACGAATACACCTTTTAATTCCAACACCATAAATTACCATACCATCAACTTATCGCGCATGAGTGCTTTTCCAGAATAAGTCGAATACTCAATTTCATATTACCCTTCTCCTGAATACCTTTGATACCAAAGTCACTCAATACTATTACTGTAATAATATGCCCATAATTTTTTGTGTTTTTGTAATAAAAAGAACAAACCTGTCACCATAACGGTCGTTCACCTAACCTCAAAGACAGTGTTGTTGATTAAGGTCAAATTTACTCTATAAAATTCCTCTATTCATATTCAACAGAGATAGATCAGTAGTAAGATAATAACCCTCATTTCAAAACTAAGTTGTTACCATGATAGTTGATCTAAATAGCCGATACGGCTTAAACCCCGCGCATAGTGAAGTGGTTGAAGCGGGTAAAATTATTGAGCCGTGCAATGCGTTAGATATGGGATGTTCGAATGGGCGTAATGCTGTCTATCTCGGCCAACTCGGATTCAACGTTACTGCTATAGATACTAATCCTGCTGCCATTGATATGCTAAAAAGTATTAGTATTAAAGAAAAGCTGAGTAATATTAAGGCTCAAGTGTACGACATTAACAATGCCAGCCTGGGTGAGGACTATGGCTTTATTTCCTCTACCGTAACCTTAATGTTTATCGATCCATCTCGTGTTGATACTATTATTGCTGATATGCATAAGCGTACTCTTCCCGGCGGTTATAACCTCATTGTATGCGCCATGAGCACTGAAGAATACCCATGCCCAGTTCGATTCCCATTTACCCTAAAAGTGGGTCAGTTGCGTGAATTTTATGAGGGGTGGGAGCTAATTAAATACAATGAAGATTTAGGTACCATGCACAATGGCGCGAAATTACAGTTTGCGACCATGTTGGCGCGAAAACCCGACTAATACAAATAAAACAACCATTGTTACAGACTATTCAGTAGCTAAGTAGATACAGCCTCTCGCTCCACAAGGTATTTATTTTTACCTGTGAGTAGTCGCCTTTAACATGTATAACTCTATCGATTGAACTCAAGTATCAAAGCTATCATTAATCATAAAATTGCTAATGCTAACGTTGTGGGCATTGCTGATTCTAAAGCTTGCTTCAATAATGGCAGTCCCAAGACATAAAACGGTCGTTAACATCGATGATACCATTATGACTTCAGCCCGCTAAAATGGAAATTAAGACAAAATCTTCTTGTTAAAAATTAAAGTCTTTAGTTTTATTACCGTTATATATTTAACCTGAGGTACGATTAAGGATAATCATGATTAACAATGTATCAAACAGCCTATCTGACTTTAAAACATTGCTTGACCAACCTGTCAATGAACAATCCCATACTCTCACCGAAGAACTTAAAAAAATTTCGCCCGAAATGGTTCAAGAACTCTTGGGCCAGTTTGATGAAGTAAGAGTGGAAGAATTACTTCATCAACAATTTGCCTCACTCATCACTGTTTCAAGTGCGCCTACTACCTTCGATTACAAATATTCAGACAAAGAATTAGCCTTACGCACCGTAATAAGCAGTCAACAAGAAGGTTTACTCAACAATGAAAACAGCGATGAGCTAATGAAACGTTTGAATAAATCGGTAAAAAATATTCACGGAGCTTACGCCAATACCAGTGACATCTTAGCTAGCTTAGGGCAATTGGGCCATAAGCAAGAATCATTTTTAGCTTCGAGTGAACAGCGTGTTGAACGAGCGCTTGGCTCTTATATGGAAAATATAAATCGTACAGATAATGAGGATAACGACAACTACAGTTTTGAGCTATTAATAAAGACTAAGGAAGGAGACATTATTAATATCACCCTTAATTCATCACAAGGCTATGATGAAATTACAGGTAAAACAGTCGATGGTTTTGGTCTCAGTTATCAAGTTGAGGGTGACTTGTCAGAAGCCGAACATCAGGCACTGACCGAAATATTGTCAGGGGTTGGCGAGATGGCTGATGAATTTTTTAAGGTAGAGCAAAATACATATAGTAAGTATGTTCCCCCAGGTCAATCCAATTTCAACCTAAATTTTTTGGCTGATTTTAATCATCAGCAGTTATCTGGTTTGGATGTGTCTTTTTCGACCACTGAAAATCAACAATTTGGCTCTCCAGAAAACAATCTCGATTTAAGTTATCACGTTGATCAACAGTCGAACCAACAAGCTCTTATATTTAACTCTCAAGCAGGAATTAATGAAATAGATTTTTCGTTAGATATGTCTACTTTTGGCGGTAAAGACGTAAAACAAATGCAGCAATACATAACTACCTTAGATAAAAACCTCGAAGATAGCCGTCACCATAGTAAGGGCGAAAATAAAACATCCGCATTTGGTAAAAAAGACGATTTAAAAATGCAACAAGGCTTTGCTATTTTTAAAGGCGCTTTTGCTAGTATGTCATCGGCAGCACAGCGTTATAGCAATATAGAGTCCGTCGCTGCTCAACAATTCACTGATGGCCGAGCAATGGTCGCAGAGTTAGTCGATAACATGATCACCAATGATCCTCGCTATCAAGGACCTGACAGCGAAACAAATAATGCCTTGGGTACAGGCATTTCTAAATTAGCAGATTTTGACGCTAAGTTTTCATTTTCAAAAGAGCCACTAAACCGGCGAGAGCTGGCCCCTAAAATTAGCGTTGAGTTAGAACAAGTCACCCAGCAACATAAGTCAGGAAAATTAACCGGGGTAACTCAAAGTAAAACAGTAGCGACTCATTTCGATTATCAGCTTACCCGGCCTGATTATTATGACAAAACAGAAAGCTACAACATTGGTACCGCAGTCAAAAATCAAAAATTGATTGGACTTGATCAAAAACACCAAGTAGATGTTAGTAAAGAAAGTTATCAATTTAACCCTAAAACGAATCAATATGAACTGCAAATGGCATTTAATGAAAAAATAGCGAATGAGAGCAACATCCGTCTAATTAATGATATTTGGCTGGAAAACACAGAAAGTAGCCATACGATGGATAAAAAAGAGCGTATCGCTAACGAAGGAAAACCAGAAGATTTTAAGCGAACAAACCACCATTCTCATAAAAAGCTCATGACGTTAATTGGTGATTTAGATAAGTTAGCAGAAAATAAACACGCTAAGCGTGAGTATCTTATTGCATTGGATGAGGTGAATTTTTTTATGGATAGTAATACTAAATAAGATCAAACGTCCCTTGTAGGGATTAGAAACCATAAGGTAATTATTAATGCTAACGTCAGCTCGTATCTTAGTGACTGCTTCAGAGATTGATTTTAGCAAGCAGTATATGACCGCTTACTGTGCCAAAACTGTCGGTATCGTACTAAGACCTTAGGTCGTCAAAGTAGTAAAGCAAGACATTAGGTATAGGTTTATACACTAGATTTTTATATCCCACAATATTCTAACTTCTTGCATTAGGGCACTTATTACTGGTTCATTAGCCCTACTTTTAGCTACAACAAAATGTAATGTAGTGAAAAAATTTAATATCGATATAATTTGAATTTTATTGTTTTTTTCTGCCAGAATGGCTTCTTCCACTTCTAGAAAACTCAGACCCAGCCCACTTCTTACCAGTTCTAATCGAGTACCGTCATCACTCGTTTTCAATACGGAGGGAATATCATTTCCTAGTTTTCTTTTTAATAATGTATCAAAAGGGCAATAGTCGCCCATCATTATCCACTGCTGCATACTTAAGTCAGCTTGAGTTAATATTTTACTGCAATCAAATGTTGTTGGTGCAACAGTCGTTATTTGTTGTTCCATAACCGCTACGCTGATAAAGTCATCGGGAACCTCACCAAAAATATAACCACCATCTAGTTGATTTCCTCTGATGTCATTAAGGGTTTTTCCGGTTGATTGTGGATGAATATCCAAGCTAATACCTGGACAGTTTTCTTGTAAATTCTCGACTAGTTCAGCAAGCTTAATTTGCTTGGCGGTTAAGTTAATACCTAAGTGAAATGTCCCCATTATTTCATGTTGGTTGTCAGCAGCTAGATTCACTAAATCAACCGCACTATCGAGGGTGATTTGTGCTTTTATTAACAGAGCTTTACCTTTGTCGGTTAAAGACATGCCTTTACTAGAGCGGATAAATAAAGGGGTGGAGAGTTCTTCCTCAAGCGTTTTAATGTGAGCACTTATCGCTGGAGGTGTTGTATATAAACGTTTTGCTGCTTGAGTTAAATTGCCTGTTTGAGCAACAGCAACAAAAGAGCGTAGATGGTAAAATTCCAACGTCAATTTCCTTAATCAATTCGAAGAATACAGAGTGTGTTCTTAGTTAGTCTAAAGGCAAATATAAAACCTGCTTCATTATTTCACCATTCATAACTATTGAACACTGCCTTCAGGAATCATGAATTTTGAATTAAATCAAATTACGCTAATTTAGCTCCACTGAAGACGAACAGTTTGATTCAGTCCAACACAACTAATAATACAAGGAATATTTATGCCTAACAATACCAATGCATTTTCTTACCAAGCTGCTCCAGCTCAACAAGCAAACGAATTTTTTGCGACTAAACTAGCTTGCGAAACCGATTGTTCAGATGTTTACGCGGATATAAAAGAACAAACCAAAAACTATATATTATTAGATGTTCGTTCTAGAGAGGCTTTTGATAAGAGCCATGCAATAACTGCTGTAAGTATGCCTCACAGTGAAATTAGCAGTGAGTCATTTGCAGGGTACGACAAAGACACTTTGTTTGTTGTTTATTGCTGGGGACCTGGCTGTAATGGTGCGACCAAGGCAGGATTAAAGATATCAACGTTGGGATTTGCCGTAAAAGAAATGATCGGTGGAATTCATTACTGGGAAGATTTTGAACGATATCCTATTAACCGTCGGGTGACTGAAGTTCAAAAATAATCCTAAACCTTTCAGCCTAACCACTACTAAGAGTAGTGGTTACTCTACTCACACACTTTAAGCATTGGCGGTTTATATGGTTACTTGTTTTATTGAGTATATTTTCGATACAAATAAAATCAAAGCGTTTGAATATTACGCCAAACTCTGGACCCCAATGGTAAATAAATTTGGTGGTCAACATCATGGATACTTTTTACCATCGGAGGGTGCGAGTAATATCACATTCGCTTTATTTACTTCCTCAAGCTTGGTTGAGTATGAAAAACACAGGGATAAATCCTTTAAAGATAAAGAGTGCATGGCCGCTTTTGATTATGCTGCACAATCTCAGTGCATTAAAAGTTACCAACCTAGTTTTTTTCGGCCACTGTTTCAATCAGTACTTTAGGAGTGAAGATGGAATATTGTATTCGTATTGCGCTAGCTAAAGATCAAGAATTTCTATTATCCTTGATGAAAGAACATGCTCATTTCGAGGGTCATAAACTCGTGTTATCTAAACAACATCAACAACTAAGTTGTTTAGGATCACTTCCATTAACCATCTTTGTTGTGGAATCAAATAACAAACTCCTAGGTTATATGTCAGTCATAAAACAGTTTTCAACTTGGGACATGGACTGGTATCTATACCTCGACTGTTTATACTTGAATGAGGAAACCAGAGGCCAAGGAATTGGCTTGAAGTTAATGCAAAAGCTTAAATTATTTTCACAAGAAAACAAGATAAATATGATCCAGTGGCAAACACCAAAAGATAATTTTTCTGCCATTAACTTTTATCAAAAACTAGGCGCAATTAGCAAGGAGAAGCAACGGTTTTTCTGGCCAGTTTAGCATTATGTGTTTTAGGTAACTCTCTTAGACTATTCATGTAGCAGTATAAAACACATCCTATTTAACGTCTTACATGCCTCAGATTAATGTCTACATTTTGGTAATAATTAGCATTATCAGATGAAACTGCCACGGGCATCTTTGAGCCTTGAAGCGGACGTTTGGGTATTATGCTCTGAACATCCTAATTATAGGTTTATTAAGACTGAAGGACTATATAGCGAACAAAGTGATCGTTACATTAGCTGTGACTTAAATGCGTCTTTATAACGCCTTGATAAATTCAATACCTTGCCACTATCAAGCTTAACTTCACTATCGCCACTGCTTAAAGGCGTAATCGACTCAATATTATTTAAGTTAATCGCGTGGGAGCGATGAATACGACAAAAACCTTGCTCTTCTATTTGAGCAATCAATTGGGTCAGGGTTGATCGGATTGGATATATACGCTCTTTAATATGCAGGTTTACATAATTTCCTGATGATTCAAGCCATTCAATATCTTCTACTTTGACAATAAATTCTTTGCCGAGCTTTTTTACCAGTAAACGGTCAAACCGTTGAGTAATATTCTCTTCTTCACCGACGGCAATGGGGTTAGCTTCACCTTGAAGACGACTAATAATAAAACCATAACCTTTGATGAACATCAAAATAAAAATGAAACTCCATAAGTCTTTACGAAATTCATAAAAAAACTCTATCCAGATATTGCCAAAATTATAATCAAGTGACTGCGACCAATAAACAAGCTTTCGTATTAACACCATAATGACAACATGTGCCAGTGAAAATAAGACTGAACTGAATAAGTAAATGGCCAAAAAAACTTTTACTTTGTCCCAGTCAAACAGATGTTTTCTTAATAGCCATACACACCCAGGTATCAAAACCATAGTTGCGATTGCACTGCTAAATTCCCATACGAATGGTTCCCATAATTGAAAACTTGGCTCACCTGAACGATTAGCTTCCATGATTACCGAAGTCGCCAAAATGATGCTATTAATTAAAAAATAGCAAAAGATGGCAACGACTTCATAGTGAAGTTTATATTTTTGATAATGTTGTAATTTATTCATGGCTATAAAGTAACATATAGAGAATTAAAGCAAAACAATTCATCCCTCTCAGCCACCGCTTATCCCTACACATTGTTTATTAAACCTTTTTTACTTTTCATAAGTCACTTTTCTGACATCATCCCACTAAATAATTTCTTTTAAAAGGTGCACAAATGGCTGTTCAATCGAGCAACTTATTAACAAAATACTTTATTCCTGCCCAAGCAGGAATGCCAAAACGCCGTTACGATCTCGACTGGTTACGTATTCTTGTTTTTGGCTTACTCATTTTTTATCACATTGGTATGTTGTATGTGCAGAATTGGGGCTTTCATTTTAAGAGCGCTTATCAATCACAAATTCTTGAAAATTTTATGCTCATTGTTGAACCTTGGCGCATGGCATCGTTATGGATTATCTCTGGAATTTCCATTCGATTTATTCTTGTTAAAGTGACTTTACTTCGTTATGCCTTTGTTCGAAGTTTACGTTTGCTATTACCCTTATTATTTGGTGTTTTGGTTATTGTCCCTCCGCAACTTTATGTAGAAATGACAACCAGTGGCGCGTTAGATTTGTCTTATTGGCAATTCTATTTAGCATTATTTAGCGATAACAGTGCTCTTTTTGAAAAGTATCAGGCTGGTATTTGGCCACATTTAGATGTAAATCATTTATGGTATTTACGTTCATTATGGCAATACTCATTAGTCTTGATCGTACTTTTACCCTTACTTAATTCGTCTTATATAACAACCGCGAGAGACTGGATTTTTAAGCAACATATAAGCATAATTGTTTTAGTGCTTACACTTCCTATCATTATTATTCAATTAAACTGGCCAATAGATACTAGCCGTTACCCGTTAGGTTTCACATTTTTGATCTATGGTTATTTAATTGGCTGGCATGCAAGCTTCTGGCAAGCATTAAAAGTGAATGTAAAAGTATTATCTCTCACTTTTATAGCCACATTGATACTTTTTATCGGTTTCTATAACACTGTTTGGCTATCAATAGATGACTCTACTCCCCCTTGGCTAATTATGATCGGTATGATTATTTATAGTGTAGTGCGGGTTTTAGGAGTATTAATGGTCTTAGCACTGGCTTATAAGTACTTAAATAGAAAGTCATCTTTATTGGGTTATTTTAACGACGCTGTTTACCCTTTTTATATTGTACATCAAACCATTATTATTGTGCTTGCCTATAACTTAGCTCCACTTTCTTTAGGTCCTATTATCGAGCCTATTAGCGTTATCTTACTCACCATCTTATTATGCTTTATTTGCTTTGAAGTTATTCGCCGTGTCGACATTTTAAAGCCATTATTTGGTGTGAAAATTAAGAAAGATTACAGTAATTCCTTGAGAAAAATTGGCTACGCTTTGGGAAGCTTACTCATTATTCCTATCGGTTTAGAAGTCATTCTTTAAGTTTCATTTGAGCGTGATTTCATTTAATTTAAACATTATTGAAATCACCTCAACCACTGATTTCAATAATGCTAATAAAACTATTTGTTAGCATTATCTTATGCCAGGTCAATTACTTTTCCTCTGATGACCTAACGAGAAATGTTGTTTCCATTACGCTATTCTGCAGGTAAAAACACCACGTAAAAGAAAGGGAAATGAATATCTGGTTAACATAAACAGTCATGCTATTTATTCATAAATATTGTAGGCTATCGCTTCGCTTTCATTAGCTTGAAAGCGCTTTTTATTTTACTTAAAACCATGTTCTAATCATTGATCTTAAGGTGAAATATCAGTACAAATAGTATTACTCTTTAATTAGCGTCTTAATTTCAGTTTTAACTAGGGAATCTTCATCAATGTATTCGTCAAAGTCTTTTATGCAAAAAATTCATCATTTCTTAAATTACCGAAAATTACTCATCGTCTGCTTTCTTTTTCCCGTGCTTGTGAATGCAAAAATGGCTAATGCAACCATTGCCAATGATGATTTTCTACAATGTAAGATAAATTTAGTTGAACGTGCCGAAAGCTCAGGGTTTTCTTCTTATATTACAGAAACCGTTATTGCTAATATTTCTCCTATTGAGCGAGTGATCGCTTTAGATAAAAAACAGCCAGAATTCACCCAGACCTTCGAGCAATATATTAAGGCAAGAGTTACCGACTATCATTTGCGAGTAGGTAAAAAAAAGTTAAAACAAAACAAAGAACTGTTTGACAGTTTAGAAGAAGAGTATGGGGTGCCACGCCAATATCTAGTATCTTTTTGGGGCTTAGAAACCGTTTTTGGCAAACATAAAGGTAAAATTTCGGTACTTAATGCTTTAGCGACTTTAGCCTGTGATGAACGCCGCAGTGAGTTTTTCACTCTAGAATTATTAAACTTGTTCACCTTAATTGAAACAGAGCAAGTATCAGTTGAACAACTGCAAGGCTCTTGGGCTGGTGCTATGGGGCATATGCAATTTATGCCAACCGCATTTTTAAAATATGCGGTTGATGGTGATAATGATGGCAAAGTCGATATTTGGAAAAGTGAGGTTGATGCCTTAACTACAGCGGCTAATTACTTAAATCAAATCGGCTGGCAATCTAAAGAGCGCTGGGGCAGAGAAGTTACACTTCCAAAAAACTTTGCCTTTGATAAAGTGGCTTTTGACCAATATTACCCACTTGAGCATTTTAAGACCTTAGGTATTAAAACAACGAATAATCAAACATTACCTGCTTATGAAATTAAGGCTGAGCTTTACCTACCGTCAGGTTATAAGGGGCCAGCCTTTTTATTGTACCCTAATTTCAATGTGATCATGACCTGGAACCTTTCAAAAAGTTATGCCTTATCAGTCGGCCTATTAGCCAATAAATTAGTTGGCGCTAAAGGTCTTGAGTTTTTACAAAAAGAACAAACCAAAGAAAAACCTTATAGTGTTGCGCAAATGAAAAACCTACAAAGCCAACTTAACTCATTAGGTTTTGAGACAGGTGAGCCTGATGGTATTTGGGGACCTAAAAGTAGAGATGCCATCCGCTTATTTCAGTTAAAAAATCAACTTGTTGCTGATGGCTATCCCAATACAGACGTTTTCTCAACAATGAGTGCTAATTAAGCTTACTAGCCGTTACCATTCAAGGCGCTGTGAATGCTAACGGGTATATACCGCCAACTTTACAATAGCCGTTAACAATAAAAGACGCTTTTGAATGATGACAACTTTGTGATCTCGTGGCAGATGAAATATACTGGCTAATCTCATCTATTTGTTAGTATTAAAATATCGTGTCAACTCAAACAAAAACTAAACGCCCTAATAATACATTATTAGAACTCCTTTTTAATATTGCCATTCCATCGATTATTTTGATGAAATTATCGGGGGATGAGTACTTAGGCTCTATGTATGCCTTAGTCGTCGCATTATTTTTCCCTCTTGGTTACGGCTTGTATGACTTAATCAAAAACAAGTCATTGAACTTTATTGCCCTACTGGGCTTTTTAAGCACCTTATTAACAGGGGGGATTGGCTTATTCGAATTGGATGTCGAGTGGTTAGCTATTAAAGAAGCGGCAATTCCATTAGTGATAGGGTTAGTGGTCTTAATATCAGGCTTTTGGGGCAAACCATTAATTGCCAAAATATTGTTAAATCCACTCTTATTCAATTTAGATCTAATCTATCAAACCTTGTCTAATAAAGGTAAAACAGAAGAGTTTAAAGCTAAAATTCAGCGTGCCAACCACCTGTTATCAGTCACCTTTGTATTTTCTGCAACAATGAATTATCTATTAGCAAAATGGATTGTAGTTAGCCCCGCAGGAACAGTACAGTTTAATGAGCAGCTTGGTGAAATGACCATGTTAAGTTACCCTGTCATAGCTATTCCTTCTACCATAATGTTAATTGCCATCATGTTTTATGTGGTCAAGAGTGTGATGAAGTTAACAAGTTTAAAGCTTGAGGAAGTATTACACGCTGAATAACTCTTGCTAGTTACCCTAAGTGAACACTCACTCAGTGTTCACTTTGAAACGCTCAAAGATACTCAATAATATTGCTAACATCCAGCCCTATAGTTGTCTATTGGGATTGAGAGTAACGTTGCATTGGAATGTTTTAACCAGCACAAGTGAGCAATAATTTAATGAAGTTGGTATAATTATGCTTCATCATTTAGCAGAGCTGCCATCATCAATAACCCTGATAACAAAAATAAAAAAAAGAGTGAACAGCCTCCCTCTGCTGTAGCTAATTTACACCTTAAAATTGCTACCTTTAATTTATTTAACTACCTTGAACCACCCAATGCTTATTATGAGTTTGAGCGTATTTACAGTGCTCAGCAATGGCAAAAAAAACAAAACTGGATTACTGATTACTTAACTGAATATCAGCCTGACATTATCGGTTTTCAGGAAGTCTTTAGTTCTGAGTCATTAAAAGCATTAGTGAGCGCTCTAGGTTATCCTTATTTTGAAGTAGTTGCTCAACCGCAAATAATTGATGATTTTATTTATAAACGCCCTGTTGTCGCTATAGCCTCTCGCTACCCAATTGTCGACATCCATGCGGTAGAACCCAACATAGAGCTTGCCACAACAATAGGCTTAGCTGATGACTTTACTTTTAGCCGTAAAATACTAAGAGCAACTGTCGATATACCTCACATGGGTCATTGTGATTGTTATGTTGTGCACTTTAAATCTAAACGCTCAATGATTGAACTTGATGAAAGAACTGAAAAATTATCACCCGAAAAAACGATTATTGAAAGCCTAAAAGCAAGCGTGGCTGGTGGTTGGGGTTCAACGATAAAACGTGGCAGTGAAGCGACGTTATTGATGATTGATATGATTGAGCGACGTGAGGCTACAGGTTACCCTATGATATTAATGGGTGATTTTAATAATACCTTAGCCGACGGTGTGTTAAGTCACTTAACGACAAATACCTTACGTTTTGTTTCAGCCATTGATCGTGATGCTTATCTTGCTAAGTATTGTTTAAATGACGCATGGGACTTATTTCAAGCAGTTCGCTCTAATGAAGATAAAGACGCAATTGAAATTGAAGTAGCCAACCTAAAGCCAACTCAAGAACAATCTCAAGAAGTAACACAACCTCGTACTCCAACCCATTATTTTGGCGCGACTAGCTCAGTACTTGATTACATTTTATTCTCGTGTGAATTTGATGCCAGCTATCACGATAGTCTTTATCAGGTTAGTGATTATCATACTTACGATCGACACTTAATAAATCCAATATTTGACCGTGATGGCGAAAGTACAGACCATGGCATAGTACTAATAACCTTAACGTTAAGATCATAACCATTTAAGACTAAAGCTGATTATTAAAGAAAATCATCTTTAAATAGTCAGCTTTTAGGGTGATATTTAGGTTGATAATTCCTTCATCGCGATTGCGGTAATCAAGTTGCTGACTCTTGGCAATAAACCTCTGATTGATTGGTTTTGAGCGTGCAATGCTTCAACTAAGTTTATACAGTTATCAACTAATGAATCACTATAGGCGAATCCTATCAAGGCCACTATTTTCACCATAGCGACTTCATCAAGCATCTTGCTACTTTCATCTTGCTGATCATAGACAATATTAACCAGTTCAATAGTACTAACGAATTTTTCCATTCTAGGGTTTAATCTAAGTAATGCTGTTGCTCTATTACTTGCAGCTCTATCTATCAGCTCTTTACTAGCAACTAACTTAGGGCGAACTTTTTTCCGAGGCGCTGAAGATTTTCTTTTGACAACTTTACGCTCAATCGATTCTCGATAACTAAACTCGCCATCAACAAACTGACCTATATTGGTTACACTTAATCGCTCAGACATAATCGCTGCAGACTTAGCGGTTTTTCGGGTAAAATCTCGGTGATCTTCAGCAAAACCATGAGTTGAAATACATTGCGCTAAATCCAGTATTAATGCATTAACTTTTCCTTTTGAGGCACGTAAACACCTACCGATAATCTGTAAATACAGTCTCAAAATCTTAGTAGGTCGCGCTAAAACAACACAATCAGTGGTTGGATCATCAAAGCCAATGGTAAGCATAGACATATTAATGATCAACCTTACCTCGTTCGATTTATATCGACGTATACTTTCATCATTATCACTCGTAGCACGTTGAGAATGAACCAGCTCATGCGGAACATCGAGTAACTTAAAGGCATCTGATAGCGCCTCTACATGATTGATGGAGTTAGCAAACAGCATGACCTTTCGACCGTGAGATAATGCATCATCAACAGTCTGTTGAGCAACTAAGGAGCAGTGTTCGAGTAATATACAATCTAAACCAGAAACACTAAAGTCACCTCTATACATCTTAACCGCACTGTAATCTATCTCTTGAGATAGGCTAGGCACTTTGTAGACAGGTTTAGCTAACTCGCCTAATTCAATCAGCTGACGAGTCGTTGTCTCTTCAATCAAGTTCATCGACTTATCAATATAAACCCCTAATCTATCAATCGGTGTAGCAGTAAGGCCTATAATCAAATCAGGTGATAGCTCTTCACGCATAGCAATATAAACGCCGCCCATGCAACCAACATGATATTCATCACGTAGCAACACATCACACTCTATGTTTAGGTGCTTTCTACGAGCAAAGGACTGCTCCATTATTAAGGTTACATCACCACCAGCTATATACTTATAGCCAGATTTGACCACGCTAACGGTTAAGCCATTAATCGTAAGGGTGTTCAATAGTTGAGGGATCAAGGCGGCATTACGTAAACTGATGACGACTTTTTTGTCGGCCATTGCTTGGCACAACTTAAGTATACAAATACTCTTACCACCCCCAGTAGGGAGAGCGATAATCGAGTTTTCGCCTGCGCTTATAGCCTTTCTAACACTGTTAATCTGGTAATCTTTTTCTAATATCTGCATGCCATACTACTCGGGCTTGTTACTCGTTTTGTTATAGTCAGCTGTCTGTTATTGCACTCAATAGACTCAGGTATTCTACGTCTAATCTTACTCACAACAACCCTCTTTCTAAAAGACTTATATATAGTGCGTCACAAGTATTTTCGAAAAGGGGGCATCATTATATACTTAAATGAAGACAAGATGCAGAATTCAAATCATGCTTTTCCTAAAGAAATTGATGTTATTGCTTAGCGTTACCCTATGGCTTGGTGTTGCGGCCTATTTAAGAATAAAATCCTCAACGGCTAAATCGCCCCTCATCAGCCAAAATAACAGCAAAATATGTTACTAAACTTTTCATCACTACCGTCGGTATTGCTTCTTAGCTTTATGCTCGCTAGTCTATTAACTAATCCTTATTATAAAAATTATAAAAATAACACATGAATATAAACATGAAGGTTTCATTTTTTCAAAAAACTTTACTCATTGGCTGCCTGTTCAGTTTTATTGTGCCGATTAAATTACTCGCTCAAGGCAATGCATTAGGTACATTACCACCACCAAGAAAACTCACCGAAAATCAAGCCAAGGTTGCCTCAGCTAATTACCAAAAATATTGTTCGTTATGTCATGGCGAAGATAGACAAGGCCATGTGAATGATCACGCTCCTTCTCTGCGCAGTAAAAGCTTATTTGAATCTGGTGTTCCTCACGCTATTTTAAGACCTATGTCTTATGGCAGAAAAGGCACAGCCATGGGAGGTTATCTTGATGAAGTCGGTGGACCTATGACGTTAGATGAAACATGGGATCTAACCTATTGGTTATTTGAGCAAGCAGGTGTGCAGCGGTTAAAACTATCCACCAAGCCTGTTCATGGTGACATTAAACGCGGTGAGCAAGTCTATTTAGAAAATTGTACTAGCTGTCATGGTATTGAAGGTGAAGGAATAACAGCACCAGCGTTAGGTAATCAATCAGCACTTGCCCACAACACCGATGAATTTATTCGTCATGCAATTCAAAATGGTCGACAAGAGACACCAATGCTTGCCTATAAAGATAAATTATCCTCTGAAGATATCGACAATATCACTGCTTTTTTACGTAGCAAGGCACTCGGTTGGAAAGAAGAAAGAACCATACTTAAAGCACTGCCTACGCCTGAGCAATACGTAATAAATAAAAATGGTGATGACCCAAATTTTACCTTACAAGATGGCATGTACGTTTCATCAAAAGATTTAAACACCGCCTTATTGGCAAAAAATAAAATGGTACTGCTCGATACTCGTGTGCCTTCTGTTTGGCAAACAGCCCATATCGAAGGCTCAATTCCTTTTCCATATTATGCTGACCTTGATGAAACTGTTGCAGGAATTCCAAAAGACGTGCAAATAATTGCTTACTGTTCTTGCCCACGCGCTGCAGCAGATTACACCATAAAAAAATTAAGAGATCGTGGTTACACACGTACCGCTGTTTTATGGGAAGGCGTTTTTGGTTGGATGAATTTAGGTTATCCGGTCATGCGTGGTGATATTGAGGATGTTAATGACTAATAAATTAGGGAACTAAAGCATTTTTAGCGATCACCTTTTAGTTAACCGTGTCGATTGATAATTCATGCTTGGAAAGTATCCATGGTGCTTAATGTCGATTAAGCACCATAAAGGTCATTCATCAATCTACCTCATAAACTATACGCTTGACCCCATGAAGGCTACTTTATTAGCTACAATGCAGTTAGAATAAGTTAACGCTACAATCTTTAATAACTTTACCCTTGAGCTTACTTTCTATGTCATCAAGCCTATCCTATTTCATTAATATAGCTCTTCTGCTTGTTGTTATTAGTAGTACTAGTGTGCAAAGCAATCACATAAATGAAAATACTCACCAAGAAAAAATTATTTGGTTAGTAGAAGACAAAATTGAAAATATAGATCTGCTAACAAAAGACTCAGCTGAAACATCAACCGCGTCTTATATTGAAAACTTAATTATTCAACAATTGTCACAGTATGATATTCAAGTTGAGCGAGTGACCGCGAGCCGAACTAATCGAATTCTTAAGAGTAAAGCTAATGTCTGTACGGCCAACAGAGCACAAACACCCGAGCGCCTAGAGTATTCATTATTTTCAGATCCCCAAAGCTTTTACCTAACGCATAAACTTTACCGCTTTAATCAAAAGTCAGCTTTGCCTAGCCACTTATTTAATGCCAAAGGAGAAATCAAAAATCTTGCCAGTGTATTTAAGGCTTTACCAACACAGACCATTGGTATTGCGCAAGATGTCTCTTTTGGTAACTTTCTTGACCAGCAAATAAAACAAATAAAAACAACGAACATCTATTACCGAGGAGGCAGCCAACGAGTAGTCGCTCTAGCATCTATGTTATATAAAGCGCGGGTTGATTTGTTACTTGCCTTACCTGTCGACATAACACCTTTAAAATCACAAAAACATTTGTTAGAGCAGTACACCATTGCTGGAGCCCCCCCTTACCTCATTGCACATTTTAATTGTTCAAACAGTTCCTTGGGTCAAAGGATTATTAGCGATATCAATGAAATTTTGACCAAACTTTACCAAAGTAATGAGTATTACCAAGCACACAAAAAATGGTTTTCAGATAAACAACTGGCAGGTTTGCAAACATTTTTAGCTAAAAAATTCTCCGAAAAGCGCTATATCAGCCCAAATCAACAAAAAAGCATTTCTGACAAAAAAAGTTAATTATGCTATTAAATCAGTAAAATAAAACCCTTTTATTTTGCCTTTAACTCACTGAAACTAGACTTTTTTCAAACTTAGCTATATGTTAGTTATATATTAGTTATTCTGTTTATAGCTCAGTAAATGAGAAGTACGTTGGCATCTTTAATTCAAAACAATAAAAAAGAATTCACTTTTATAAGCTGCATGTTTTTATTAACAGTGATTGTTTGTATCGCTCAATTCATGGGCTTTGAAAAAAGTATTATTATCGATTTAACAGACAGCACAAAGATATCAACAAGGGATGATCGTGTTAGTAAAGGTGCTTCTATCTCCTCTTATCAAATGACTCCCCAAGGAGTCGACTTTACTTGCCAGATAATTCAAAGTGAATTTAGGTGGCCTTACTGTGAATTGAAGTTTAATTTATCAACCAATAATAATGGGAAATTGTTAGGGATCGATTTGTCTAGCTTTGAACGAATTGGCTTATGGATAGATCATGATCACGAAAATCAACCCGGTACAAGAATTGAGTTACATAACTTTAATAGCGCTTATTCTACAGAATCGAATAACGATAGTTTTAAATATAATTCCATTGAATTTTCTGAGAAGAAAGTTCCTTCCCCCACTTGGATAGACCTACATAGGTTCTATGTGCCAACCTGGTGGAATGCAAGACATGATTTAGCCGTTGGAGGCACGGACTTTTCAAATATTCGCACCATGTCAGTGACTACCGCAGGTGATATTGATGAAGGCGTATATAAACTCACAGTGAAGCGTATTGAGTTTAGAGGAAAATATATTGAAAATGATACACTTTTCTTCCTCTTATTGATTGTTTGGAGCTCTATTGCTGGCTTTTTTATTCGCGAATTATCTGTAAGTAAAGATAAAGTAATTTCGGTAAACAAGCAGAAGGTCAAATGGCAAGAAGCCGCTTTTACAGACACACTTACTGGCGTAAATAACCGAGAAAGTTCACGGAAAATATTCGATGATTTATTGATAAAAAACAATGCCTTGAGTTTACTTTTTATTGATATTGATTTTTTCAAAAAAATTAATGATAGCTATGGTCATAACGTTGGGGATGAGATATTAGTACAATTTTCGAAAATAATTCAAGCGACTGCTGATGAAAGTAATATTTTAATACGATGGGGCGGAGAAGAATTTTTACTGCTTTGCCCTGACTATGATTTAGTTCAGGCAACACTTGTTGCTGAAAAAATAAGGCTAACTATAGAACAAAGTTTATGGGTTGAGAATATTAAACTTACCGCTAGTTTTGGCGTTGCGCAAAAGCATCAGCTTTCAATTAGCGAGCTTATTAATAAAGCTGACGAAGCTTTGTACCAAGCAAAAGAAAATGGCCGAAATCAAGTTTTTGCCAGTGATATTGTTGAAAGTGATAGTTAACTGCTTTAGCTAATCAGTTATAAAACTAACGGAATTAAGCCCATGAATAATTCTGGCTACCTCCCTTCCCTACTGTCGCTTATTGTTAATAAATGAGTAATAAGTTAGTGCCATTTATAGCGAATATCGATACAAAAACATCCCCTTTCTATTTTCCCTCTTCTAACGGTAATCTGTACCAGATCAACAAATAGAGTAAATGCTCACTTTTTATGCGCCAATGTGTAAAAATCTAGACTAATTGCTAAGTCTTAAGTGACCTATGTCATTAGATCCACATTTTAGCTTGAGATAAAATAGGTATAACTTCAATTGAGAAACCGCTTAGTCGTCATTGAGCTATAGGAAATATAATGGGAAAAAATTCTGACCCCACGCAAGAACAACAAGATTCAGCAAAGCTAAGTAAAGAAGAGCTTAGTTACCAACAAAAACATAAACCAAGTTCAGCCTTTAATACGCGAGAAGAATATTTAGAACATGAATTGCAAATCATGGCTCCTAAACGCTGGCGACCTAATTTACCTTTTAGAGATTACCGATTTGAGTTTGAAGATACCATTCCTGCAATGGCGGCGACAATAGGAAAAATAGTCATGGTAGGGGCAATAGCGGCAACCTTTGCTGGCTCTCTAGGTCTTGATGAGGGTTTTATATTAGAAAATGTTCGTTATGAATTACTCATTGTATCTCTCTTTATTATTCTTTTTTCCGGTTTTTTATTACCCACAGCTAACCTAGCAGGGACTCATGGTCCACTGATCCCACTCATCCCTATTGTGGTTGCCGCTGGTGGTCACCCAATGGCCTTTGGCTTACTCATTGGTGTCTTTGGTTTAATTCTCGCGATTAGCAAAGGCGGAAGCATGCTAGCAAACCTCACCAGTAAAGGGGTTTGTGGCGGTTTATTATTATACTTAGGGTTTGTTGGTACCATTTCACAAGTTAAGAAACTCTTCGCTTGGGCTGAAGGTATAGGCATGAGTCACATTGCTTTTATCGTTATTTTTTGCACCATCATATTGTATGCATTGCTTGAACATTGGCGTAAACGTTGGTTGGCCGTACCATTAAGCTGCTTGCTTGGTGGCACACTCGCTTTTGCGCTGGGTGCACCTTTTGAATTTCATACTGGCCCAGGTTTACCTAATTTGAATCCCATGTATTGGTGGGGCGAAAATACCGGCTGGATGCTTGGTTTGCCTACCGTTGAAAGTTTTATTGTGGTGCTGCCTTTTGCTATTTTAGCCGTAGCAATGTGGTCACCAGATTTTTTAGGACATCAAGTCTTTCAAAAAATTAGCTATCCTGAGCGTACTGAAAAAGTCCATATGAATATTGACGATACCATGACAAGTGCCTCTATTCGCCAAACCTTTGGCTCACTTTTAGGGGGCACTAACTTTACCTCATCTTGGGGAACATACCTAGTACCTGCAGCTATCGCTAAAAGGCCAATTCCTGCTGGCGCCTTACTGACTGCATTGTTTTGTATCATAGCCGCATTGTGGGGTTATCCGATGGATTTAGCCATATGGCAACCCGTGCTTTGCGTCGCTTTAATTGTTGGTGTCTTCATTCCACTACTTGAAGCGGGCATGGAGATGACCCGTGAAGGTAAAACAACACAATCAGCAGCAATTGTGGTATTTTCGTCTGCCTTGGTTAACCCTGCTTTTGGCTGGGCGCTAACTATGCTGCTCGACAACCTTGGTTTGATTGGTTGTAAAGAACGTAGCTCCAAGTTAAGTAAGATGAGTCGCTGGATTATTCCAAGCATTATGTTTGTTGTGTTAACAGGTGTAATGGCATTGGTAGGCTTATTACCTGGTATCCCTGCCATCATCCCAAATTTGGGTTGATAACTAAAATAAAAACACCACGACAAGCGTGGTGTTTCATCAAGGTTAATTCAATACCTAACCTTCGTTAGGTATTAAGAAAAGGGGTCGGTGACAAATAAGGAGCATTACCATTTGTCACCGACCCCTTTATGGTTATGTTACCCCGTTATGTTCTTTGCCAGAAACAAAAACACCACGGCAAGCGTGGTGTTTTATTTAGGTTGAATCAGTAGATTACTGAGTGGTGATACAGCTTATTTAAACACCTTATCAACCGCAATAACTTCAACGTTCTTAGATGGCAGCGTTAACTTATAACTTTCAATAATTTTATCTGTTGCTAAAAGCTCTGCTGGTTTCTCACTGTTATATTTCAGCGGTGATACTTGCTCAGACAACAGACGTTTTTTCATGTCTTTACCGTCGCCTGAGATGAAAACATAATGAATATCATCTGTTTGTAAATTTTCTTTAATAACACGGTTCACATCGGCTAACGATAGTTTTGCAAACTCACCACGTACATACTTAACAAACTCTTCAGTTTGATAAAACTCACTATCAAGTGCATAACCTAATTGTTGATCTTGGCTAGCGACTAATTGCGGCGCATAGTTAGTTAAATAATTACGAGTTGCCTGAAAATCTTTTTCGCTCATGCCATTTTCAATCAACTTATCCAGTTCATACAAAGCAGCACGTGTGGCAAAATGCGCATCATTATTTGAACGCAATGGACGTAACCACACTTGGAAAATTTGGCTTGAACGACCTAAATTTGAGTCAGGCTTAGTTTGGTACATACCACGAGGGAAATATTCGATATAAGAATAATCACCATAGTTCATACCACGCGCTTGACGTATTTGTTGATACAAGTAGCTGTTAGAACTTCTGTGCTCACCAAAGTATGAACGCACTAACCAAAGTGCTGCCCAGTCTTTGTCACTGCGGATTGTATCAATTGGGAAACCAAAAGAGACTGCCGTAGATTGTGCATTCTTTTCTACAATAGTTGCATGATGGCCTTTTAAAACTGGCGCTTTAGCAATAATTAAGCGTTTTTCTTCACCGACAGGCAGTGTTTTTAAGTCGGTCATTAGCTGTTCTTTTAGCGCACTCGGCATAGCACCAGTAATACCTACGTTTAATTTAGCTTGCGTAAGTTGAGTGCTATAGAAAGCTTTAACATCTTCAATAGTAAGGGCTGCTAAGTCAGACAAGTCACCACTATTGAAGTTTTCATAAACATGGCCTTGATAAAGTTCGCTATAAAGCACTTCTTTACCTAACTCTTCATCATTAGAAGATTTAAGGCCTGATTTAATACCATCAATTAACTCTTTCTTAAGACGCTTAAAATCATCTTCACGCCAGCCTGGATTCAGTAATTG
>Ga0209395_1003005_pt1 | contig 21358 bp, 19 predicted proteins | sample GOMGulsemesocosm_3_FD_184635 | JGI IMG/M metagenome (GOLD analysis project Ga0209395, IMG submission 184635) | Methane-oxidizing microbial communities from mesocosms in the Gulf of Mexico - GOM9D Gulf of Mexico (SPAdes) (version 2) | ecosystem: Environmental > Aquatic > Marine > Cold seeps... | reverse complement strand
GATGACATCGGTCTCTATTATTTCATTAACTGTGCTTTCGTTAACAGCCTTGTCTTTAACCAAGCCTTGAGTATTATCTGCTTGATTAAGCGTTTCTTCCCTCGATTCTGTATTAGGTAATAGAGCTGATTGTTTTTGAATGTCAGCGCTAGCTAAATTGATATCATCAAATTCATGGATATCATTAACTTGTGAACTTGAACTGCTGGTTGTTACCACCGCTGAAGTATCACCTAGTTGCATCGGTTTAAAGGCAAATAAACGTAATAAGGTCATATCAAAAGCGGCTTGCTCATCAGCCGCGTAAGATAAGTCTTTGCGACCGTTGACACAGATTTGGTAGTATAGCTGCACATTTTCTGGTGATATCGCTTGGCTAAATTTTTTCAGTAACAGAGCGTGATCGGGTTGAACATCAAAATGCTGATCAACCATTTGTAATATCGCGATTTGATGAAATAGCTGAATGAGCTCTGCAAATAGCCGGCTGTAACTTGGTGCGTAACTGGCAATTTCGCTAGTGAGTGCCATTAAGCCTTCACCATCCTGCTTAAGGAGGGCAATAACAATTTTATAGATCCAGTTTTGATCTATACCCCCTAACATTTGTACTATGTTGGCTAATATTATATTGCCTTGGCCTTGCGCAATAGCTTGATCTGCTAAACTTAATGAATCTCGCATACTGCCACGGGCGGCTTTAGCTAATAAAGTTAACGTGCCTGCTTCATGAGTGACCTGCTCTTTCGATAAAATATCAACCAGCTTGCTTTCGATTTGATTAACCGTCAGTGCTTTTAAGTGAAATTGTAAACAGCGAGACAACACAGTCACCGGTAACTTTTGCGGATCGGTGGTCGCTAAAATAAATTTCACATGCTCTGGCGGCTCTTCAAGGGTCTTTAATAAGGCATTAAAACTATTACGAGAGAGCATGTGCACTTCATCAATAAGATACACTTTATATCGGCCACGCGTAGGCGCGTATTGTACGTTATCTAAAATTTCACGGGTATCATCAACTTTGGTTTTAGACGCCGCATCAATTTCAAGTAAGTCGATAAAACGACCTTGGTCTATTTCTTGACAAGTATCACATTGGCCACAAGGCGTTGCGGTTATGCCTTGTTCACAGTTTAAGCTTTTCGCAAAAATACGGGCAATAGTAGTTTTACCGACACCACGGGTACCGGTAAACAAATAGGCGTGATGTAAACGCTGTTGTGCTAATGCGTTCACTAACACCGTAACGACATGCTCTTGGCCCACCAGTTCTTCAAAACGTTTAGGACGCCATTTTCTCGCTAAAACTTGATAACTCATGCTACATCTTACTCGTGGTCATTGGATAATTTGTCATTAAAGCAAAATAGATTACTTGCTTAGCAACGTACTATTCACCGTCATACTGTACTAATGAATACGGCGTTAAGCCCATTTTCTCTATTCGGGTTATACCACCTAAATCAGGTAACGCTATAACAAAGCCCGCATCCGTTACGTCGGCACCCAAGCGTCTAATGAGCTTAGTGGTTGCTTCAATAGTACCGCCAGTTGCCAATAAATCGTCAATAATAAGTACTTTATCTTCGCTAGTTAAGGCGTCGCAGTGGATTTCTAACACGTCTTCACCGTACTCTAATTGATAAGCTTGACCGTAAGTTTTTCTTGGCAGTTTTCCTGGCTTACGCACAGGTACAAAACCTATTCCTAAAGCTAACGCTAACGGAGCACCAAAGATAAAACCTCTAGCTTCGGTGCCTACAACTTTGGTAAAACCTTGGTTTTTATATTTATCAGTCAATAACGATATGGTAAGCGCAAATGCCTCTGCATCTTCTAGCAGGCTAGTAACATCACGAAAAAGTATCCCTTCAATAGGATAGTCTGGAATAGTTTTAATGGCGTCTTGTAATTGCGCCCGTTGTTGTTGATTCATTGCTTTATTCTATAACCGATTTATAACCAATATTAAGAATTAAGAATAAAGCAATTTAGCTAGAATTTATAGTGAAGAAAGCGTTTTTATGCCACGTTAGCTGCAGCATTGTCCATTAGCTGGTTATCCGTTAAGCAATATTTTCAAGCGCAGCGGAATCAATAACAGGTAATAACGACGTCATTGCTGAACATAACGCTTCGGCTTTAATAGGTTTAGTCAATACTTGGCTAAATAAAGGATATTCAGAGAGCTTCTCAACCATTTCTTTTGCTTGGGTAGAAATAAATAAAATTGGCGTAGCGGTATATTGGCTAAGTTGTTTAATATTTTTAGTTAACACCACACCATTCATTAACGGCATTAAATGGTCAATAATAAATAATTGATAATGACCGTGCTGGGCTTTTTCGAAACCGTCTAAACCATTAACAGCGGTATCAACTACATAGCCTTTTGCTGTTAACATTTGACTTAATGAATCACGCACACTTCTTTTATCATCAACCACTAATATATTCATAATAACCAATTAACTCTTTACCGATGTACAAAATTAAAGATATAGATATCAAACAAGTAACATCTAGTTTATTAAATAGCCCTAGAAAGACTAGTTAAAGGAAAACGGACAGTTTTTAACATAACTGTAGAAAAAGTCAACAACCTTAATTGTTAACAAATGTGTTAACAAGGTTAATAGTTGACGCTGACATAGAATGCGAAAGATTACGATTGTCCATTAATGATAAGACCTCTTCGCCTAGCTTTTTCCCTAATTCGACTCCCCACTGATCAAAAGAGTTCACTTGCCACAATGTTCCCTGAACAAATATTTTATGCTCGTACAGTGCCAGTAATGATCCCAATGAATGAGGTGATAATTTCGATAATAACAAGGTATTACTCGGCGTATTACCTTTCATGGTTTTATGGCGAGCAAGCCGGTTGATTTCACTTTCACTTAAGCCCTGCGTTTTAAGTTCTGCTTTCACTTTTAATAGCGTTTTCCCCTGCATCAACGCTTCACTTTGGGCAAAACAATTCGCCACTAATACCTGATGGTGCTCGGTTAAAGGGGTTGCTCCCTGTAAAGCGACAATAAAATCAGTGGGAATAATATCATCACTCTGATGCATTAATTGCATAAAGGCATGTTGGCCATTAGTGCCTTCTTGACCAAACACTACGGGCGAGGTTGCCCATAATAGCCTATCCCCCTGCTTTGAGACCGACTTACCATTACTTTCCATATCAGTTTGCTGCAAATACCCAGGTAACGCTCTAAGAGCATGGTCATACGGTAACACTGCTAAACAGGGGGAATTTAAGGCATTTCTATTCCACATCCCCAGCATTGCGAGTAGCACCGGCATATTTTCAGCAAAGTCAGCGCTGGCAAAATGCTGATCCATTTCATGGGCACCTTGTTTTAATGCTGAAAAATTGTCATTACCTAGTGCTAACGCTAATGGAAAGCCAACCGCTGACCATAACGAAAATCGACCACCAACCCAATCCCACATTGGTAGCACGTGCGCCGAATGTAAACCAAACGCTTCAGCTTTGGCGGTATTACCACTAACAGCAAACCACTGTTTCTCGATAATTTTGGTGGTAGACAACTCTGCTATCATCCAAGCTTTTACTGCCTTGGCATTTAATAAGGTTTCTTGAGTAGTAAATGTTTTCGAAATCACCACCACTAAGGTGGTTGATGCTGTAAGTTTTGACAGTTTTTCTTGTACTGCCGCGCCATCTACATTAGCGAGCACATGAACCTTAATACCGGTATTTTGATAGGGTTGCAATGCACTTAAGCCAATTTTAATGCCGTAATATGAGCCGCCAATCCCAATGGCGATCACATCGGTAAATTGTTCACCGGTGCTACTGGTTAATTTTCCGCTATCAATATCCTCAACCAAAGTCGCCATTTTATCTTCGGCGGCAAGTACTTGTTGATATAGCTTTTCGCCAAGTACTTGTTGCTTCGTCGCTGTAGGGGCGCGTAATACGGTATGAAGCGCCGCACGTTGCTCGGTATTATTGACCTCTTCACCGGCAAACATCGACTGTACTTTACCAAGTAGATTATGCTCTTTTGCCCAAATCAGCAGTTGAGCTAATTCTTGCTCTGTAATATTTTGTTTAGAGTAGTCTAAAAATAGACCTGCAGCGCTCAAGCTAAAGTTATTAGCTCGATGTTGATCAGCAAACAACGATAAAATATCGCGTTTTTTCGCCTGAGCTATTGCTGATTTAATGCTTTTTATTTCAGTAAAAAATTCCATTTTTATCACTTGAGGTTTTATTGCAGAGGGAGCAGATAATCAAGTGCGGCATGAATAGCCGCCACCTGAGCTAGGGTACAATTTTCATCGTTTACTTTAGGGCTGTCAGGATAAACTTCTGTCGTGGTAGCATAAGGCGCATTCGTAAACCCCATACACAAACCTAATTCACGTGCTGCATAATTGATAACACCGTACTGCGCCAGTGGCTCACCAATAAGTCGGTTACTTTCATCTGCGGGCGCGATATGGGTAACCTTTTCTACACCGCGAATAATGGCTTGTTGAAATTTATCTTGTGGTTTTAGCGCATTAGCCACCAAATAAAATCCATCAGGAATATTCCAGGTTTTCTGCTCAATGGCATCTCGCGCCGATAATGCAGGTCTAAACACGGTATTGTCGGTGTCTGTGGTTTCGTGTAAATCAATATGAGCGTATAATTCGACCCCAAGTGAGTCAATAAAGTCCATTAACGACTTTGATTCTTGGGCGGGACTATTTGAATAAAAGCAACGGTTTGGATCAAGTGTTTGATGATTCCAGCGATTAATCGTTTCATAGCCCCACGGGCTCACGCAAGGAACAACCACTATATTAAAGTGTTGATGATAATGGCGCCCGCTTGGCTCCATTTCATTTTGTAAAAAACGCAACGCCCCTTGTACGCCACTGGTTTCATAACCATGAACACCACCGGTAACCAAAATTGTTTTACGGGTGGTTTGCCAGTGTTTACTTTTTAGTGCAAAAACGGGATATTGCTGCGCTGCCACTAACAATTGATGGTATTGCACTACTTCAAAGTGTGACGATAACAGTGTGATTTGACTAACAACCTCGTCCTGATATGAGCGCTTTATGGTTTGTTGTTCAAACCATTGCTGCTTATCTATATCAGTCCATTGTTTTCCCGCAGGGTTGAAGTTATCAGTCATGATCTATTGTTACCTTGTTCGTACTGACCCGCTTATAAAAGTAAGTAATTACTTAGCGTCTGCACGCCCCATAAATTTATGCTCACTGGTATTGACTTTAATTTTATCACCGGTAGAAATATGCTCAGGTACTTGCACAATCAAGCCAGTTGAAAGCGTGGCTGGCTTAGTACGCGCACTCGCCGAAGCACCTTTAATTGAAGGATCTGTTTCAGTAATAACGAGCTCAACGCTGGCAGGAAGATCAACAGCAACAGGAACATCATCAACAATGATGATTGATATTCCTTGAGTGTCTTCATTAATAAATAGTAACTCTTCGCTGAGGCTTTCTTTATTTAAGTTATACGGGGTGTAATCTTCATTATCCATAAAGACATACTCGTCACCATCGATATAAGAAAACATCGATGGACGACGGCTAAGATCGGCAAAATTAAGCATATCTTCCGCTTTAAAGGTTTCGTCAACTTTTGCCCCCGTTACCACATCGTATAAACGCATTCTATATAAGCTACCACCAGCTCTACCTTGAGGTACTGAGCGGGTAATATCTCTAACAATTAGCACTTTACCGTTATGTTCAATCGCAGCATTCTTCTTAATATCGCTTGCTTTAGGCATGATAGATCCTTAATTATACTTTAATTCAAAAATTAGCTGAGAAAATACCATGAACCAGAGCGAATGCAAGTATTCGATTAAAAAATCGAGTGGCTAAGACCATGAAGTAAGCGATAACAGTACGTTAATAGAAAAATTTAGATCAATCTCAGAGAAACCCCAAAAGAAAACAAACAAGAAACATTACAAGTAAAATTACATGAATGCCATATATATACCACAAAAGCCACGCTGGTATCATACCAATATAACCTAAAGTAAGGCATGCCATATTAACTACATATATTCACACTCATACAAAAAGGCTAATGTATTGCTACACTAGCCTTTTAATCAATTACTATCATATATTGATGGATTAAAATAAGAATACTACTCGTAAGAGCGTTCTAACCATGCAATTTGCATTTTCAAATCAGCAATTTCACTTTGAGCATCAGCTAACTGTTGTAGCTCAGTTTTATGCTCGTTAGCGCGGTTATCAGTATTCAAATCACTATTTTTTGACATATTACTTCTATCCTCGTGGGCCATACTACCCTCCCAGTTTTTTGTTTCTCTACCTGTATTATTACACAAGAACTTACAAAAGTAACATTTTTGTTTAAATATTATTACTATTCACAAGGTTAATAACACCTATAACAAAAAATAAAAGCCAGAGTGCTCATAGCATAGAAGCTTAAAATAGTGTGATGGGGTAAAGGGTTACCACATCAGATCATCTGGAATTTGATAATCAGCGTACGGATCATCCACTTCAGCTTGATCGTCGATAACTTTATCGTTTTGAACAAGTACGATGTTGGCATCTAACTCGGCAACTTTAGCAGCAGTTTCACTGGTAACTAAATAGGTTTCGTTGTCTAAACCACATAATGATAAGCGACCATTAACAAGTGCCTTATGGGTGACATTATCAAGTGGCAGTTTCTTAATGGTTGTGCCAAAGGTGTAATTATACTCATTGTCGCCGGCAACATTTTTGATCTGGTGATGAGACAATATCTGTTTGATACGTAAGGTGTTTTCTTTTTCTGCAAGCTGTTGCTTCTTTTCTTCGTTTAGTGCGTTATCTTTTGCTTTTTTCTCAGACTCTGCTTTCACTAAATCTTGCTTTACTTGTTCTTGTAAACTTGCGCCATGTTGTACGCCGCTACGTTTTTGTTTGTTTTTTTTACGTTTATCAGCGTTGGCTTGACGTGTTTTTTGTTTAGTGGTTAAGCCTGCTTTGAGTAATTGATCTTGAAGTGATGCCATAGTACTTAGTTGATTAATGGTCGATACGCTATTCTAACAATAAATAATCAGCTGACAAACCCTGATCCGCGTATCTTATGATTGAATAGAGTAAATTAATATTCAGCTCCTTCCCGTATTCAAATATCTACGTGAACTGTCGCAACATAATAAAGTATGGCGTCGTTATAGCTACCAACTAGGTCAAGGCTTACATAGCTATTGTTAGGTTATGCTTTTTTAATTGTTCGAGCTGATCTTGGGTATCCAAATCAATAAAAGCACTCGGCATATCTACATTGAGTACTTTATCCCGATATATTTTAATTAGAGGTTTGGCACCTTCATCACCTTGCAAGGTCATTAATTCGTTGAAGTAAGCACGAGGAAAAATAACTGGAGGGCCATAAACATTTCTATCACTAGCGATGCAAATGTTTTTAGGGTGCTTTTGCCAAAGTTGAATTAATGTCTGTAGCTGCGCGGGGCTTAATTGCCATTGATCAACTAAAAATATGGCAACAGCATCAATATCATTAGCTAAACTTGTGACACCTTTGGCGATAGAGGTTGATAAGCCTTGAGCAAAATTTTCATGATGGATTAAGGTTACTTTGTTAGTTACTTGGTTATACTGTTTTGTGTTGGCTAGATGTTGGTGCATCTGTTCATATTGATAACCAAGCACACAATAGTTCTTAGTGTTTAGCGCAGTCCCCACACTATTCATCAGCGCTATTTGTCGCTGGAGTAAGCTTTGATGTTGTTGTGCTGATGTTGATATTTCGACTAACTGCTTGGGCTGACCAAGGCGAGATGACGTGCCTGCCGCCACTAGCAGTAACGCTATTGTTGGCGTGTTCTCCTGACTAACATTCAAGATTTTACTCATATAGATACTCCTTCATACAAAAATACTCGTTCACATTCAAATACAGATACAGATAATGATAGGAGCAGGAGATATTATCATTTAGCCTCAAGATTGAAGAGCATTCTCATTAGCAGGCAGCAAGTTGAATAACCATACAGGTGTGTACTCGCCCTATTTATAAACACACAACGTCTAGTGGTGCTGAAATATCATGCTACTCAACTAAACGAATACTTTTTTCGACAGGAGTAGTATCAGGGCTATTATGCCTAGCACTGGTAGTGGTCTTAAACTCAGGTTTGGTATCAGCCTTAAGATTTACGTCTTTAGTAACTGACTGGCCATTTTGATAACGGTGATATGATATTTGACTAATATCTAACTGCTGAGCAAACTCACTGAATGATTCAAAATCATCTTTGCTAAGTTGTTGCTGATCTTTCGTTAGTAAGCCATCAATATACATAGTATCACCATTAATATTACAATTAGCAATAGCAGAGTAAGGTTCACCGTACTCTGCTACTTTTAAGGCTCTAACCATTTTCACTTCGAAAATCCAATCACCAATTTTTACATGTTTTGACATTGACTCTGTCACTTAAAACCCCAAAACCACTGAATCGCGAAGCACTTCGAATCCTTACTTAAGATAAGTGATATTGTAACATTTGATTAACCTAAAAACATACCATTATCTGCCTCTTTCTGCTTTATTAAGATAAAACATACGGTTAACTTTTAAACGTATGTTTTAGTCTGTAAAAGAGAACAAAAGCTATCAACATTTATCAATTTTAAGGTACTCTACTTACCTCTTCGATAATAATTATAAGACTATGATTAAAAGAATAATAATTGCGATTCTACTGATTAGCGCCTTAGTAATAGCGTGTGGCACAACGTGGTTATATAGCAAAGTAGAAAGTGCGTTACCTATACTTGAGGGGAAAAGCACTGTTTTCGGCTTAAAAAGTACCGTAACGGTTGAACGAGATGCATACGGTATTCCATCCATTAAAGCCAATACCCGCTTAGACATTGCGGTAGCTACAGGCTTTATTCATGCCCAAGAACGTTTTTTTCAAATGGATTTACTGCGCAGAAATGCTGCAGGTGAGCTTTCTAGTTTATTTGGGAGCTTAGCGCTTAACTACGATAAATCAATACGCAGACATCGTTTCAGATCAAGAGCTCGTGAAATAGTCACTAGCTTACCTGTTGAGCAGCGAGCATTACTACAAGCCTATTCTCGTGGGGTAAACCAAGGGTTAAAGGCTTTGCATGCTTCGCCGTTTGAATATCTATTATTACAACAAGATCCGGTGCAATGGCGTGAAGAAGATTCAATATTGTCCGTATACAGTATGTATATAGATTTACAATATGCAGATGGTCAACGAGAGCGTTCACTCGGGTTATTAAAGAGTATTTTAACGGCTGAGGTTTATGATTTTCTTAATCCTAAAGGTAGTATTTGGGATGCCGCTATTGATGGTAGTCAATATTCTCCTGCGCCAATGCCAAATAGTGCATGGCCAACAGCGTCATCAACCATAATGAAAACAGATGCCGCCAAGAAAAATAGCCGCTTGTTATCTCGTTATAATCACTATCAAAGTGATCTATTCCCAGGGTCAAATAATTGGGCCATCGCTGGCAATATTAGCAGTACCGGTAGTGCTATGGTTGCCAATGATATGCACTTAGGCATACGCGTACCCAATACTTGGTTCCGCGCGCGCTTTGAATACCAAGTAAATAATACCCCCATCGCTATTACGGGGGCAACCTTACCCGGTACGCCTAATATGGTTATTGGCAGCAATGGCAATATTGCGTGGGGTTTTACCAACAGTCAAGGTGATTACAGTGATATTGTGGTCTTGCAAACTACTGATGATGAAAAGGGCTACTTAACGCCAGATGGCGAACTGCTTTTTAGCTACCAAACACACATTATCGCAGTGAAAGACCAACAACCGGTAGAGCTAACCGTTAAAGAAACCATCTGGGGGCCGGTAATCGGTAAAAATCATTTAGGAGAAACCTTAGCTTACCGCTGGGTTGCGCATGATAAACAAGCGGTCAACTTAACTGCCACCGAGCTTGAACAAGCACAAACCGTTGAGCAAGTGTTTGATATTGCCGCACGCAGTGGTATTCCTGCACAAAATATGATGATTGCCGACCACGCCGGTAACATTGGCTGGACTATTATGGGGCCGATCCCTAAAAAGTTAGGCGCCATTGGCGATACTCCCACCTTTTGGCATCTTGGTGATAAGGGCTGGCAAGGCTATTTATCGGCTCAGGAATATCCTAAAGTCTTCAATCCGCCACAACAGCGTTTATGGACCGCAAATTCCAGAGTTGTCGGCAATGAATCACTGAGTAAACTGGGTAATGGTGGTTATGCTATTGGTGCTAGGGCGCAACAAATTAGAGATGACTTATTCGCAAGCGAACATTTTGATGAAAAAACATTACTGGCTATTGGCCTTGACCAACGGGCACTTTTTTTAGAACGCTGGCAGCAGTTGTTATTGTCAGAGGTATTAACAGAAAAAGTGCTCACTGAAAACATAGGCTTTAGCCAAGCAAAAGACATTTTAACCGCAGAGTTAGCTAAAGCCCCGCTTGCTGCTACGGCAGATTCAGTGAGTTACCGTTTAGTGAGAAACTTTCGACTCAATGTCCGTAAGCTCGTGTTTGGCGAGTTAAATGTTAGCTTGCAAGCATTAGACGACGGTTACAAATTTCGCAGTATTCGTCATCAAATAGAAACGCCATTATGGCAAATGGTTACTCAGCAAAATGATAACTTTCTGCTAATGGCATTCCCTTCTTGGACAGCATTATTTCACCAAGCATTGCAGCAAACGATTGATGATATGAAACATGTAAATGACCAGCAACAAGTTTTATCAGCCGCCACGTGGGGGCAACAAAACACCGCCAACATTAGTCATCCGTTAAGTAAAGCAGTGCCTTTTATCGATAAATGGTTAGATATGCCAGCAACGGCATTATCAGGCGACAATTATATGCCGCGCGTACAAGGCAAACGTTTTGGTGCCTCTCAACGAATGGTGGTATCGCCAGGCCATGAACACTCCGGTATTTTTCATATGCCAACTAGCCAAGCTGGTCATCCTTGGAGCCCATACTACGGTAAAGGGCACAGTGACTGGGAGCAAGGCACTCCTTCACCTTTTTTACCGGGAAAAACAAAGTACAGCCTAACGCTACTTAGCTATTAAGCTGACGACATCTTAAGTAGATGATACCTTGGAACATAGTTTACATAACTCATATCACTGAAATAGCTAAAATAATTTAAATAATTTAAATAACAACAAGGAAAAAAACATGACCATATTAATCTGGTGTCTATTTATTGCCGCACTATTACCACTCCTAGCTAAAGCACCGGTTGCCATAGCTATGAATAAGTTGGGTGGCTATAACAATAAACATCCGCGTGAGCAGCAAAGTAAACTTACCGGCTTTGGTGCTCGTGCCTTAGCGGCACATCAAAATGCGTTTGAGTCACTGATAATATTTGCATCCGCCGTCTTAGTGGCCATAGCCACTAATCACACCGGTGAGATGATCAGCACACTGGCGATAGTGCATGTCGTTAGCCGAGTACTTTACCATGTCTTATATTTAGTCAATATTGCTTTATTGCGCAGTCTCGTTTGGGGTGTTGCGACGGTAGCTAGTTTTACCATTATCTGGCTGTGTATCCCTTAATTCACACCTGTAAATAAAATTGGTCTAAAGAAAAAGTTGACAGAATTTGGTCAAGCTCGATAGAGTAACCGCTCTAGCGAAGTAATTATTGAAACCTTCCCTGTGGAAGGTTTTTTCTTGAGTAAAATAGCAAAACAGTAATGTAGGAAGTCACCGTGAGCGAAAAATTAGATTTAAACGAAATACGTAAAGAAATCACAACCTTAGATAAAGATTTACTAACACTCTTTGCTAAGCGTCGCGCACTGACTCTTAATGTTGCTAAAAGCAAAGTACAGCAAGTTCGCCCTATTCGTGATCAACAACGCGAACAAGAGTTACTGATCCGTTTAATAAAACAAGGTAAAGAATTAGGCTTAGATGCGCACTATGTTACTTGTGTTTTTCAAACGATTATTGAAGACTCGGTATTAAACCAACAAGCCTACTTACAAAGTTTGGCTAACCCAAACATTAAAACACCAACGGTTAGCGTGGCGTTTTTAGGTGATAAAGGCTCATACAGTTATTTAGCCAGCCATCGCTACTTCTCAAGACGCGCAGAAAACATTGTCGAATCTGGCTGTCAAAGCTTTGGTGATATTCTAAAACAAGTCGAATCAGGGCAAGTTGATTACGGCATGTTACCTATTGAAAATACTAGCTCAGGTAGTATTAATCAGGTTTATGATTTATTACAACATACTAATTTAGCCATTGTCGGAGAAATAACCCAACCGATAGAGCACTGCTTATTAACCGCAGTAAATACCAGCTTAGACAAAATTAAAACCGTGTATGCTCATGGCCAACCTTTTGCTCAATGTAGTAACTTTTTAGATAAACGCACTGACTTCCGTATTGAATACTGTGATAGTACTGCAGATGCCATGATGAAAGTTGCCGATCTTCAAGATGAAACCATTGCCGTGATTGGTAGTGAAGAAGGCGGCCAACTGTACCAATTACAAGCGCTTGAAAAAGCGATTGCTAATCAGAACGAAAATAATACCCGCTTTATTTTAGTGGCTAGAGAAAACGTTGATGTTGCCGAGCAAATCCCCGCTAAAACAGCCATTATTTTATCAACCGGACAAAAAGCAGGTGCCTTAGTTGAATGTTTGTTAGTGCTGAAAGAAAAAGGTATTAACATGTGTAAACTGGAGTCTCGTCCAATTCAAGGCCGTCCGTGGGAAGAAATGTTCTATATTGATGTTGAAGCTAATTTAACCAGCTTTGCCTTACAAGAAGCCATCAATGAAATTACTGAACATACTAATTTCATTAAAGTATTGGGTTGCTACCCTATTGAACACATTACGCCAACCAGCGTACCTAGTAGCGAGTTATAAGCTTAATTTTAGGTTTTAGCCGTTGGTTTGTTAGCTGCTAGCTGCTAGCTGAATGAATTTTAATATAAACTACGCTGTTAACTAGGTTAACACTAGGGGCTAAATAACGGACAAAGCTTCTGCTTTATCCGTTATTTACAATACTTTTTAACAATTAGCTTTAATTTTCAACCTTCATATACCGGCTTTAGTTGAGAAAATTGTCTATCCGGGCTTATTGTTTGAGCCAGTGTTTTTAAGCTGCTATTTACCATCAAGATTAATCTCTGCTCGATTCGATGTAACCGGCTGTTATATTTGTTACACTCTGCTGATATCTTGATTCACTGTCGCCTTACATTGATTATACGCTTATCTCTCTTGTTTCAATCAGGTGTTATGCTGACTTCATACGGGCTCCCTTGGCTTAAATTTTTCTTCAATGCTAGCGACATTACTGTCCAAGCAATATTATGAGAACTCACCTTGAATAAACTTGCTGTACTTGCCTTTGCCCTATTACTCTTTTTTAGCACCATGTTATGGTATTTAGCCGATGGCTCATTGAATGATTATTTAAAGAGCCAAATTCAATTACAAGGGCACTATTACACTAAACAGAAAACGTCCGTTACCACCGCTAATTATGTTAGTAATAGCGGTATTGGCCAACTGAGTGAGTTAACCTTAGCTAACCCTGAAAAGTTTAGCGCGGAGCATGCGCTTATTATTGATCGCATTAACATTGAATTAGTTCAGCAGCAGCAAACACCAGCACAACAAAACAATGATCTTCTGCATACCGGCGCGCTACAGCTAACGCTAAAACATGTCACTATCGATCATTTAATTATTAACAGTGAGTCATTAGCGGATGCCCAGCAAAGCATGGCTAGCAAGCAAGCAAGCAGATCAGATGAAAATTCAAACAACATAAAACAGCTTATTAACCAAATACAGCAGCAATTGGCACAAGACTACCCACAATCTTATGCTGATATTGCGGCCAAAACATATGCACAGCAAAATCCGGACTTAGATGCAGTCGCTTACGCTGAGAGTAATCCACAAAGCGGCCCTATAATTGAGCGTACTAAAGCAAAGAAAAAACGCGGAAAACCACAAACCACCATCAGTATTGCCAAACTAACCATTAAACAATTGACCATCAATGAAGCGATTAACGGCCAAGTTAATACTAAGCAACAACATAATGTACAGCTAACTAACATTGGCGGTATTAATAACACCACAGTAACCCATCAACTGGGCGGCGAAATACTGCTCGCTTTATTAGCATTAGCACCTTAGCTATTCATAACAATATTTATACAATAATCAACAAGCTACTTGTAATAATGCCAAAGCTGAGTAAGCTGGTGTACTATAATAAATATTATTGAACCTCCCGTTTACAGTGCTGCTAAGGAATGCCTGACAATGTCATTATTAAAATTAACGATTCAATTGTTAAAGAACTGTTTTCCATCATTAACACTAAATAGGTCATCTTCGCGACCTTCACGACTAACAATGCTGATAATGCTAGCGACGTCGCTATCAAGCCATTCCTTAACGGCTCAAGAATTTGAAGTAATGCCATTAGTTGGCTTCACTTATAGCCCTTCACTGAGTAGTGGAGCCGATGCTAGCTCAATAGCTTCATCTAACGAGACAAACGTTGGTTTGGGGTTTGCGTGGCGTGAATCAGCCACTGGGCAAGGGCAAATTTTAATTAATCATATCTCACGTGAATTTATCGATAATGCTGCTCAGTCATCGTATTCGTTTGATACCACTTATGCCCATTTTAATGGTATCGCTTTATTTAAAGATAGAGGTTACACCACCACCGTTGGCATTGGCTTAGGTGCAACGTTATTTAGCAGTGACTTCGATGATACTACCTACCCTTCGGTTACAGCAGCAATAGGCACTCGCTATGAGTTTTCAGATAATTTAGCGTTAATTACGGAGCTACGCGCTTATGCCACGTTTACTAAAGATGACGATAGCTTATTCTGTAACGCGGATAACTGTATTGCGTATTTTGATGGCGCCATTTGGCTAGATAGCCAAGTATCCCTAGGCTTAGCGTATCGATTTTAGTTAGATTTTTAGCGAGGAAAGCTGGGGGCGATTACCCATAAAAAGTAGTAAGGTAGCGGTCTCAATTACTCACCCTAGCTACTTTTTCAATTCATTCGCTTTTAACAGCATTGCTTTACTCTCAGCCATGAACTCTGTGGCATAGTCACCAAACCAATCCGAGACTTGAGAAAACATCGTCACAAACGCTTCTTTATCGCCTTGTTCCACATCTTCTAGCAGCTCAAGAAAACGATAGGCAAAACGCTTCATCATGCTGATATTATCTGGATTGGCAAAGATTATATCTGAATATAGCACCGGGTTTTGTGCGAATAATCGGCCAACCATAATTAATTCTAAACGATAAATAGGCGAGCTCATATTGACTAAATCTTCAATATCAGCGCCTTCTGTCATCAAATGATAACCATAAGCGATAGTCGAAAAATGTCGCATTACTTGTACCATCGACATAGCTTTATCATGTTGATGTGCCGTTACTTGATAGGTAGATGCACCCCATACTTTAAATTGTGCTAATAACCATTGGTATTGTTCACTGTTACGACCATCACAGACAATAATAGTTTGCTTAATCAAACCTGTGACATCAGGGCCAAACATTGGATGCAAACCCACCACAGGTCCCGCATGAGCTTTCATCATTTCAAATAATGGCGACTCCTTAATACTGGTAAAATCAGCGAGAATACAATGTTTAGGTAAATGATTTAACTGATGAATAACCGTTGAGGTTAAGCGAATAGGAACCGCGACAATTACTAAACCTGCATCGGCTAAAATGCTATCACTGTTCGGCCAATCTTCTTGCTCAAGTGTTGCAACCTGATAAGACGACCGTTGAAATAAATCAACAAAAATACTACCGAGTTGCCCTTTACCACCAACAATAACGACCTTTTTACAATCGGGATTGATGCATTGATAACCACTGGCATCTTGGCTTACATAAGAGTCTCGCATTAAACGCCGTAAAACATCTTCAATTAAATTGCCATTTAATCCGGCCTGCTCCGCTTGAACTCGACGGGTTTTGATCAAGCTTGCTTCACGCTCAGGTGCAAAAATAGGCATGCCCTCTGCGCTCTTTAACTCGCCAACTTTAGTGGTAACTTGTAACCTCTTCGCGAGTAAATCAACTAATTGGCTATCAATCTCATCGATTTCATCACGTAAAACTTTGATGTTATCATCAAAATTACTCATATCTTTCCTTTTTGTTACCAACAATATTGCCAGCCATATTATCTAAAGTGACCGTTGATATAATGACTAAAATATCGGCGTCAATGTCACTAAGTGTCATTAACGCCATCAACTTATTAGCTGATACGGTTTTTTAATACCGTACTTAGCATTTCATCCGCTTCAGCCATTAACTGCTCGGTTGCCTCAAAATCAATACAGGCGTCAGTCACTGAAACACCGTATTCCATATCGGCAATAGCCAAATCACTACTTTGATTACCGGCTTTTAAGTGGCTCTCTATCATTAAGCCAATAATCGATTTATTACCTTCAACAATTTGATTGAAAACATTATTAGCAACAAGTGGCTGACGACGGTAATCTTTATTTGAATTACCGTGACTACAATCAACAACAATACCTGGCTCTAAACCATGCTTAGCCAATACATCTTCACATTCTTTAATGTTAACACTATCGTAGTTTGGCTGTTTTCCGCCACGCAAAATAACATGACCATCCGGGTTGCCAGAGGTTTTAATTAACGCCACCTGCCCTTGACGGTTAATGCCCATAAAACGATGTGGTGATGCCGCCGATTGTAACGCATTGATCGCCACATCTAAACTACCATTGGTACCATTTTTAAAGCCGATTGGCATAGAAAGACCACTGGCCATCTCGCGATGAGTTTGCGACTCAGTAGTACGTGCCCCTATTGCAGACCAACTAAATAACTCTGCTAAATATTGTGGACTGATCGGATCAAGCGCTTCAGTGGCTAACGGTAAACCTAGCTCTGTTAAATAAAGCAATAATTCACGTGCTTTTCGTAAACCCGCTTCTACATCAAAGCTACCATCCATATGTGGGTCATTGATCAAACCCTTCCAACCAACTGTGGTTCTTGGCTTTTCAAAGTAAACACGCATTACAATATAGATACTATCTTGATATTTATCATGTAGTTTTTTCAAACCACGCGCGTATTCTTTTGCCGCTTCCACATCATGAACAGAGCACGGCCCGCTGATCACTAATAAACGAGGATCACGTTTGTGAATAATGTTGGCAATAATTTTACGTGCTGATTGCACATAGTTTCGACCTTCATCATTTAAAGGTAACTCTGCTCTTAACTGCTCAGGGGTCATTAACACATGTTCTTCATTAACATGGATATCATTGAGTGTACTTTTGGTGGTGCTATTCTCTGCAATTAAAATGCTCATAATTCATTCCTAATATTTAAAACTCATTTCCGCGCAGAATAAATTAAGATTTTTATCGAATATAAAAACATTAACAGTGCCATTTTAGAGGGACACAGCCAATGAATATTAAAAAAGACAAATTCGTAAAGATTTAAATACGCCGTTTGTATTGTTATTTTTACACACAATTTTCCTTGAGTATAGTACAAACCAGAAAAAATCTAATATTGCCCAATGTAATATAACGGTAATATTTCAGTCATTTTACTGTCACATAACATTTCTACACTGCACTCAGTTATTTTTACTAACGTTATATCCTCAAATATACCTAGTCATTAAGTGAGAAACTTATGAACAATGCAATGAAGAAAACCATTATTAACCTATCGCTTGGCTCAGTAGCTTTAATGAGTGCTGTAGCAAGCGCACAAGGTGGCAGTCGCGATACCATTACTGCGGTTGGCTCATCTACGGTCTACCCTTTTTCAACGGTTGTTGCAGAGCGCTTTGGTAAAAGCACTGACTTTAAAACACCAAAGATTGAATCTACCGGTACTGGCGGTGGCATGAAATTATTTTGTGCAAGCAACGCTATCGACACACCTGACTTATCAAATGCTTCTCGTCGGATGAAGAAGAGTGAATTTGATATGTGTGTTAACAACGGCGTGACTAGTATTACTGAAGTGTTAGTAGGTTACGACGGCATTGTTGTGGCTAACTCAAATGTTAGCGACACCATGAACGTTACCCGTAAAGAGTTATTTTTAGCGTTAGCAAAAGAAGTACCCGCCAAAGATGGTAGCCACACTCTAGTCGCTAATCCCTATAAATTATGGCGTGATATTAACCCGGCACTACCAGCCAATAAAATTGAAGTATTAGGCCCACCACCAACATCAGGTACGCGTGATGCATTTGCAGAGCTCGTATTAGAAGGTGGTTGTAAGAAGTTCTCTTGGATTAAAGCAATCAAAAAGAAAAACAAACCAAAGTACAAAGAAATTTGTCACAGTGTGCGTGAAGATCATGCCTACATTGAAGCAGGTGAAAACGATAACTTAATCGTACAAAAGTTAACAGCTAACCCGAAGGCATTTGGTATCTTCGGTTTTAGTTTCTTAGATCAAAACAGCGATATGCTACAAGGCTCAGTTATTGATGGCCAAGGCCCTACATTCGAAGCCATTGCTGATGGCTCATACCCTGTATCTCGTCCTTTATACTTTTATGTTAAAAATGCCCATGTTGGCAAAGTGCCTGGCATCTTAGAGTTTTTAACTGAATACACCAGCGAAGCTGCTATGGGCGATGAAGGTTATTTAACCGACAGAGGCTTAATTCCATTAGGTGAAAACAAGCTAGCCAAAATACGCGCTAACGTGTTAACGCTTACGCCCTTAGTGTTAAACAAGTAATTTAGTAGCGTTTACACCGTAAATGATAGGCGAGAATGTGTTCTCGCCTTGCTTTTTGTTTTAAGAAAACGTGGCCTGACCTATGAATTCATCTTTACTTTTTGCCGTTCTCCTTTGCCTCACTTTATTAAGTTATTGGTTTGGCATAAAACGTTCTATAAAAGTTGCCGGTGGCAGCGAACATAGAAAAGAACTTACCTGCTTGCCTGAGCAATTTGGCTTATTAACCGCAATGGTTTGTGGTTTACCGGCCCTCATTACCTTATTAATTTTCAACAGTGCTGAACAATTTGTTATTGAACTGTTACTTACCAATACGTTGCCATTAAGCATTCAATCACTTTCAGCAATTGACTTAGGCTTATATTTAAACAATATTCGTTCATTAGCTTCTTCAGATAGCGCTGCTTTAACAGCCTTATTGCAAACAAGTGTTGATTCAGCTGAGCAAGCACAAGTTCATGCCGCGCTTACCCTACAAAACCTTTTCGAAAAATCGTCGTGGTTAAAAACGGCTTTAGTGCTTATTATTGCCGTAGTTAGCGTTATTTTATTAGTCAGTAAATTCAATTTAACCTTTAAAGCACGTCAAAAATCGGAAGCAATTGTTAAAGCACTATTAGTTGCCTCTTCTGCCATTGCCATTTTAACGACGCTTGGCATTGTCGTGTCCGTATTGTTTGAATCTATCCAGTTTTTCAAAAGTGTGCCCGCAACCGACTTCATGTTTGGTACGCATTGGAGCCCGCAAACAGCAATGCGTAGCGACCAAATTGGTGGTTCAGGTTCGTTTGGGGCGATACCGTTATTTGCCGGTACTATGCTCATCACCTTTATTGCCATGCTTTTAGCGGTGCCTGTTGGGCTAATGATTGCCATTTATTTATCACAATATGCAAGCGTAAAATTACGAAGTATTGCAAAACCAATGCTCGAAGTATTAGCTGGTATTCCAACCGTTGTTTATGGTTTTTTTGCAGCCTTAACCGTCGCCCCCGTCATTCGAAGTGCAGGGGAATACTTTGGTTTAAGTGTTGCCTCTGAAAGTGCATTAGCCGCCGGCTTAGTAATGGGCACAATGATCATTCCCTTTGTTTCATCATTATCTGAAGATGCAATTAGCGCAGTACCTAATGATCTTAAAGAGGCCTCGTTAGGTATGGGCGCAACCAGCAGTGAAACGGTTGTGAAAGTACTACTGCCTGCGGCACTACCCGGTATTGTTGGCGCCATTTTATTAGCGGTTTCTCGTGCGATTGGTGAAACCATGATTGTGGTAATGGCTGCGGGGATGGCGGCTAATTTAACCGCTAACCCACTCGATTCTGTCACCACGGTTACCGTACAAATAGTAACCTTACTTACCGGCGATCAAGAGTTTGATAGCCCGAAAACACTCGCAGCGTTCGCGTTAGGGTTAATGCTATTTGTTACCACGTTAGGTTTGAATATTATGGCACTCAAGGTAGTTAGAAAATATAGAGAGCAATATGACTAATTCAACCACTAGCCCAAAAACACTCGCTAACAAAAGCACTAAAAACTGTATTAAGAAAAATATTAAGAAAAGTACTAAGGTAACAACAACTATGTCTTCTACCACTGAAAAAGTAGCATTAAGCTTAAAGAAGCGTCATCAAAAAGAAAAACGCTTTAAAGCTTTCGGTTTATTTTCTGTGCTGTTTGGCTTTATGCTAGTTGTGATACTACTTGGTGACATTACTAGTAAAGCTTTACCGGCTTTTCACCAACATTGGGTCAAGCTTGATATTAATTATCAAGGTGACTGGCTAGGCGTTGATGAGCGCTTAAGTGGTTACGAGTTAACCAAACAGCTTAAGGGTGCAAACTTCAGAAAAGTATTAAAAAACTCAATTTACCCGATGTTTATTGATGAGCAAGTCACTAAGTTATCAAGAAAAGATAAACGTGCAGTATTCAAACTATTTTCGACTAATGGCGAATTCACGATTAGAGACGCTCTACTTGCCTCACCGGAAAATTTCAACCAAACGGTGAGCATCTGGATCAAATTAGATGATGACGTCGATGTGTATTTAAAAGAAGGTTTCGCCCTAGGAGAAGCCGGACTACGTATTAATGAAAAGCAAGCGAACTGGTTAGCTAAGCTGCAACGTGAGCAACGTATTGAAAGTCGTTTCAACGTTGGCTTCTTTACTGCTAGTGATTCACGAGAGCCAGAGCTAGCCGGTGTAAGAGGTGCATTAACCGGTACCTTATTAACCATGTTTGTTACTATTTTATTATCATTTCCATTAGGGGTTGCTGGCGCGCTTTATTTAGAAGAGTTTGCGCCTAAAAACCGTATCACTGATCTTATCGAAATTAATATTAATAACCTAGCAGCGGTACCTTCAATCGTTTTCGGTTTATTAGGCCTAGCCGTTATTATTAATGTTTTTGGCCTACCACGCTCAGCACCACT
>Ga0209395_1003000_pt1 | contig 21370 bp, 20 predicted proteins | sample GOMGulsemesocosm_3_FD_184635 | JGI IMG/M metagenome (GOLD analysis project Ga0209395, IMG submission 184635) | Methane-oxidizing microbial communities from mesocosms in the Gulf of Mexico - GOM9D Gulf of Mexico (SPAdes) (version 2) | ecosystem: Environmental > Aquatic > Marine > Cold seeps... | reverse complement strand
TAACATCACGAATGCGCTCAACGCCTTCTCGATGCCCTTTATTACCCGCCAATCCTCGCTGTTTTGCCCAGCGATTATTGCCATCCATAATAATGGCCACATGGCGCAATGCCTGACTCGTCAAAACTCAACTCCAACAGCAACTTTTCAAAGCAGCCAATCCTACCCTGCACGAGCGCTAATGCAACCGACAAAGGCCAGTTTTAGCTTGGGCTCAGTGACTTTTATACAACAGCCCCACCCAAATGGCATTTACGCTCAGACACAAAAAAGCCCAGCATAAGCTGGGCTCTTGTTACGGCAGAGGCGATGGCGTTAAATTTCCATCAAATCCTTCTCTTTAGCCGTTAAGGCCTGATCGACCTCGGCCACAAACTTATCGGTAATCTTCTGAATTTCATCCTGAGCGCGGCGCTCATCGTCTTCACTGATCTCTTTGGCTTTCTGTAAATCTTTCACATCACCAATCACATCACGACGAATACTGCGCAAGGAGACACGAGCGTTTTCCGCTTCAGAGCGCGCCTGCTTGATGTAACCCTTACGGGTTTCTTCAGTCAAAGGTGGCATAGGCACACGCATCAAATCACCAGTGGTGATCGGATTCAAACCCAAGCCTGACTTCATGATGGCTTTTTCGATCTCAGGGGTCAGCTGCTTATCAAAAGGACTAACACTGAGCGTGCGAGCGTCCAGCATCGTCACGTTTGCCACCTGGTTCAACGGGGTATCTGAGCCGTAGTACTTCACGGTGACACTGTCGAGAATCGCCGGTGTTGCGCGCCCCGTACGGATTTTACCAAACGCATTACCCAAAGCAGCAATGCTTTTGTTCATACGATCTTGCGCATCATCTTTAATTTCATTGATCATTGGTCGAGCCCTCTTCAATCTTATCCACAACCAGCGTGCCTTCCTCGGCACCTATGACGATATTCAACAACGCACCGGCCTTATCCATTTTAAACACACGAATAGGCATATTGTGATCGCGGCACAGGCAGATGGCCGTCAAATCCATTACGCCCAACTTTTTGTCCAGCGCCTCATCGAACGTCAGAATGTCGTACTTGGTCGCCGTCGGGTCTTTCATCGGGTCAGCGGTGTAAATACCGTCCACCTTCGTCGCCTTCAGGACTATGTCCACCTCAACCTCAATGCCGCGCAAACAGGCGGCAGAGTCAGTGGTAAAGAACGGATTACCCGTTCCAGCAGAGAAGATAACAACCTCACCCTGCTCTAAAAATCTTACCGCCTTACGGCGATCGTAGTGATCCACCACGCCACTCATCGGAATAGCCGACATCACGCGGGTAGAGATGTTACTGCGTTCGAGCGCATCGCGCATCGCCAGAGCGTTCATCACCGTGGCCAGCATGCCCATGTGATCACCGGTCACCCGGTCAAGACCGGCCTTACTCAGCGTTGCACCGCGGAAGAGATTACCGCCACCGATAACCAGACCCACCTGCACACCAATACCCACCAACTGACCAATCTCTCTGGCCATCTTGTCGAGTACTTTAGGGTCAATACCGAAACCCTCTTCACCCATCAGCTCTTCGCCGCTGAGCTTTAGGAGTATTCGCTTGTACTGTTTGTCGCCGCCTGCTGGCATGGACTTATCTCCGCTCGATGAAATTATCGAAATTCTAACAGCAAAAAGGCGGAGGTAGCGACCCCCGCCTTTTCGATTTCATGAACATTACGCACGTAATGCCCACAAAGGCCGAAGAACTCTTCGGCCCACACAGCTGGCGCCAACTTACTTAGCGGCTTCCAACTGGGCTGCAACTTCCGCCGCGAAATCCTCTTCCGCAACTTCAATGCCTTCACCCACTTCCAAACGTACGAAGCTAGTGATGGTTGCACCACCGTCTTTAGCCAGCTGACCAACGGTCACGTCTGGATTCTTAACGAAAGGCTGCTCAGTCAAGCTATTCTCTTTCAAGAACTTATTAATACGACCACCCATCATCTTTTCAACGATAGCCTCTGGCTTGCCTTCCATATCAGGCTGAGCCTTGATGATCTCTTTCTCTTTATTTACTTCTTCTTCGGCCATATCAGCAGGACTAACAACACGGGGATTAACCGCGGCTACGTGCATAGCGATTTCGCGAGCCAGCTCCTCAGAACCACCTTCCAGCTGGACCAACACAGCAATCTTGTTGTTCGAGTGAACGTACGCACCGACAACACCACCCTCAACCACTTCACCGCGGCGGTAGCCGATGTTCTCACCAACCTTCTGAACCAAAGCAGAGCGTTGCTCTTCTAGGCCAGCGGCGATATCAACTGTCTTGCCGGTGAATGCAGCGTCAACACAAGAGCCAACAAACGCCAGGTAATCTTCGTTGCGGGCAGCGAAGTCAGTCTCAGTGTTTACTTCAACCACAACACCGTAAGACGCGTCGTCTGCAACCTTAACAGCGACAACACCTTCAGCAGCGGTACGACCAGCCTTCTTATCCGCTTTCAGGCCAGAAGCCTTGCGCAGGTTGACGATTGCCAGCTCGATGTCACCATCGGCTTCTTTCAGTGCCTTCTTACATTCCATCATGCCCAAGCTTGTGCGCTCGCGCAGTTCTTTAACCATAGAAGCAGAAACAGCTGCCATGACGTAATCCTCTTTGTTTAGATTTTCAAACAGCGCTGTGCTGCTCGAATATTAGGTTCGAAAAAGGGGCCGAGGCCCCTTAATCTGCAATTTTTTGGCTCAACTCGCAAGATCACAACGCTTGTAAACAGCGCTCCAACCGAGGAACCAGCGCAGCCAAACAAAGTTTAACCGCGCTTTGCGACAGCGCTATTACTTAGCCGCTTCTTCTACGAAATCATCTTTCTTCGCAGCAGCTTGTGCGTTAGCCGCGCCTTCCAGACAAGCGTCTGCAGCAGCGGTAACGTACAATTTGATCGCACGGATTGCATCATCGTTACCTGGGATAACGTAATCAATGCCGTCTGGGTTGCTGTTAGTATCAACAACACCGATAACAGGGATACCCAACTTGTTGGCTTCCTGAATCGCAATGCGCTCGTGCTCGACGTCAACAACGAACAGAACGTCAGGCAGGCCGCCCATATCCTTGATACCACCGATAGAGTTTTCCAGCTTCTCCATCATGCGAGTACGCATCAACGCTTCTTTCTTGGTCAACTTATCAAAAGTACCGTCTTGGCTCTCAGCCTGCAGAGCGCGGTAGCGATTGATAGAACCACGAATGGTCTTGTAGTTAGTGAGCATGCCGCCCAACCAACGGTGACTAACGAAAGGCTGACCTGAACGCTCGGCCTGCTCTTTAATTACCTTAGATGCGGCACGCTTAGTACCAACAAACAAAACCTTTTTCTTTTTAGCAGCCAAGGCCTTGATGATCTCTAAAGATTCATTCAACGCAGGAACCGTGTGCTCCAAGTTGATGATGTGAATCTTGTTGCGAGCACCGAAGATGTACTGGTCCATTTTAGGATTCCAGTAACGAGTTTGGTGACCGAAGTGGGCACCGGCTTGAAGCAATTCGCGCATGCTTACTGTAGACATATAAAACTTCCTATCGGGTTAGTCCTCCACATACCCCATACATCAACCCCTGCAGCTGTACTCCCCGTTTTAGCGGATTTCCGTGCTGAAGGGCACCCAGATATATGTGCCGGTATGTGTGTGACGTTAAGTTAATGACCTGACCCACACTGAGTCAGGGCGCGCTTTATACCATAAGCAACAATAGGTTGCTATATTTTAGCCCTACAAAAGCCAAAACAAGTCGAGATTGGGCGTTTTTGTGCCAAAACACGCCAGCTGTAAGCACTTGGGTATAATAGAGACTTGCACTGCACTAAGGTTTACAATGCCCGCCACATTACCATTGCTCAACACGCCCCCTTATTAGTGGACAGCGAACGAGCCAACCACGGACAACACCACAGCCTATGAAAGTCAGTATCAAGACGCCCGAACAGATTGAAAAAATGCGCGTTGCCGGACGCATGGCCGCTGAAGTCCTCGAGCTGCTCGATGACATAGTAAAGCCAGGCATCACCACCGGTGAGATTGATCGCTTTTGCCACGACCACATAGTGAACGAGCAAAAAGCCATTCCCGCCTGCCTGAACTACAAGGGTTTCCCCAAGTCGGTCTGCACCTCGGTGAACCACGTCGTCTGCCACGGCATCCCCTCCTCAAAGAAGAAACTGAAGGATGGCGATATCGTGAACATCGACGTCACGGTGATCTATGACGGCTGGTACGGAGACACCAGTAAAATGTACACGGTCGGCAAGGTTGCACCACACGCCCAACGCTTGATTGAGGTCACCCAAGAGTGCCTCTACAAGGCCATTGCTCTGGTAAAGCCAGGCTGCCGCCTCGGCGACATAGGCAACGTGATTCAGCAACACGCTGAGAAGAACTACTACACCGTCGTGCGCGAATACTGCGGCCACGGCATCGGTGACGTCTTCCACGAAGAACCTCAGGTGGTGCACTACGGTAAACCCGACACTGGCCTTGTACTTGAAGAGGGCATGACCTTCACCATTGAACCCATGGTGAACGCAGGCAAGCGCCACACCAAACTGCTCAAAGATGGCTGGACGGTGGAGACCAAAGACAAGCGCTTAACCGCCCAGTGGGAACACACCATGGTGGTCACAAAAGATGGCGTAGAAATCCTCACCGCACGCGCGGAAGAATCCTTCTAAGCAGCAGAATTCAAACGCTCAGCCGACGCCCGGCTGAGCACACCGCCGTCATCAACACCGCTTTTGGGTCGCTGCAATGGACACTCCCTACTTCGAACGCTCACTGTTTTTTTTCGATCAAGCCCGCTTTCGCCGCGCCCTCGATGAGGCCAGCCCCCAAATAATCCCCATCTTCAAAGATGCACTAAATGCCGCCAGCATGCACTTTGATGCCCGCTTCAATGAGGGCGACCAGATTGGCAGTCTCATTTTTGATCGCGCGCAACTTATCGACTGCATACTGCACTACGCTTGGCACCGCTTTGAGTGGAGCGAAAGCATCAGCTTAATCGCCGTGGGCGGATACGGGCGCGCTGAGCTGCACCCGAAGTCCGATATCGACCTGCTCATTTTGATGAGTGAAGAAAAACCCGAAGACCTCGAAAGCGCACAGTCATTACTACTTCTGCTGTGGGATATCGGCCTCGACATTGGCCACAGCGTACGCACCATCGGGCAGTGTATAGAGCTTGCCAAAAATGACATCACGGTGGCCACCAACCTCACCGAATGTCGCACCATTGTTGGCAAAGACACGCTCTGTTTAGACCTACAACGAAAAATGCTGCCCTCCAACATGTGGCCAGCCGATGAATTCTTTAACGCAAAATGGAGTGAGCAACAGGCCCGTCACGCCAAACACGGAAACACGGAATACAACCTCGAACCGAATATCAAGAACGCACCCGGCGGTCTGCGCGACATCCAAACCATCGCCTGGGTGGCCAAGCGCTACTTCGGCGTGCGCACCCTCAAGCAACTCGGCAGCGAGGAGTTCTTTACCGAGAACGAGTTCGCACTGCTGCTAACCGGTGAAGAGTTTCTCTGGAAGGTTCGCTATGGCCTGCATGTCATTGCTGGGCGACCAGAAGAGCGCCTGCTGTTCGACTTCCAACGCCAACTGGCAGAGATGTTCGGCTACAAGGACACGGACGAGAGCCTCGCCGTCGAGCAGTTCATGCAGAAGTACTACCGAGTGGTACTGTCGCTGCGAGAAGTCAACGATGTGCTCATGCACTACCTGCAAGAAGTCATGGTCGACAGCGACCTGAAAGAAAAAGTCACCCCCATCAACGAGCGTTTTCAGCTGCGTGATGGCTTCATCGAAGTCACCCACCCAAGTGTCTTCGAGCAGACGCCCTCAGCACTGCTCGAAGTCTTTGTGCTCATGGGTAACCAACCCGAAATTAAAGGCGTACGCGCTGAGACCATTCGCCTGCTGCGTGAACACCGCAAGCTTATTGACGATAAGTTCCGTGCCGACCCGGTCAACACCGGGCTCTTCATCGAACTAATGAAATGCAAACGCGGACTGGTCACCCAACTTAAACGCATGAAGCGCTACAACATACTGGGCCGATACCTACCAGAATTTGGTCAGATCATCGGGCAGATGCAACACGACCTATTTCACATCTACACCGTCGACGCACACACGCTGGCCGTAGTACAGAACATGCGCGGCTTTGCCTACCCTGACGCCAAAGAGAAGTTCCCCGTTGCCACCGAGTGTTTTAAGCGCCTAGAGCAACCGGAGCTGCTCTATATTGCCGGCCTCTACCACGATATCGCCAAGGGCCGCGGTGGCGACCACGCGACCCTAGGTGCTGTAGACGCGATGGATTTTTGCCTGCGTCACGGCCTCAGCAAACGCGCCGCAAAACTGGTCGCCTGGCTGGTCGACAAGCACCTTTTGATGTCCGCCGTATCGCAAAAGCAAGACACCAATGACCCAGACGTCATCAACGCCTTTGCCATGGAGATGGGCGACCAGGTGCACCTGGATTACCTCTACGCACTGACCGTCGCCGATATTAACGCCACCAACCCCACCCTGTGGACCACCTGGCGCGCCAGCCTAATGCGTCAACTGTTCACCGAAACCAAGCGTGCCCTACGCCGCGGCTTAGAAAATCCCGTTGACCGTCAGGACTGGATTGACGAGACACAAGACAACGCGCGCAAACTGCTATTGCAACAAGGCTGTAACATAAAAACCGCCGAGCAGGTGTGGAGCTACCTCGGTGAAGACTACTTTTTGCGCGAGACAGCCAATGATGTGGCCTGGCATACCGCCTCCATCATTGAGCACCACAGCAGCGATGATTTAATTCTCATGCGCGAGACCGCAAGCCACCAGTACGAAGGCGCCAGTGAGATATTCATACGCACCCGCGATCGCAACAATGTTTTTGCCGCCGTGGCGCACGCACTGGACCAACTGCAACTGAGCATTCAAGATGCCCGCCTCTACAACACCGAGCGCGGCGGCTACACCATTGACACTTTTTACGTGCTGAATGAAGACAACCAACCCATTGGTGATGACCCTGAAATGGTGGCACGCATCAAAGCCACCCTCACCGAGGAGCTAGAACAGCTCGATAACTACTCCGATGTCGTTCAGCGCCGCACCCCGCGCCAACTCAAACACTTTGCGATGCGCACGCGTACCAGCATGAGTAACGACATTCTCAGCAACTCAACCGCCCTGGAAGTGATCAGCCCAGACCGCCCCGGCCTGCTGGCGCTCATTGGGCGTATATTTTTGCAGCGTAACATCCAACTGCAAAACGCCAAGATCGCCACCTTGGGTGAGCGAGTGGAAGATATTTTCTTCATCACCGACCAAGATGGCAACCCATTGAGCGACCCGCAGCTGTGTGAAACATTGCAAGATGAAATCTGCGAACAGCTCGACCAGCAGGTAGATGCCGCCTAACCCGACAACTAACAACCAAAGCACGCGGCCATTGACCCTGATACAGGCGCCGCGCTGCCAGCCAAACGTATACGGTAGAAAAACATGAACCCAGATTTACAGCGCCTGCACCCCTACCCTTTTGAGAAGCTCAATAAACTCAAAGCCGCAGTGTCGCCACCGACACATCTCGAACACATAGCGCTCTCCATTGGTGAACCCAAACATGAACCACCGGCCTTTGTGCTCAATACACTGCAAGAGAACCTGGGCCGCCTGGTGAACTACCCGACCACCAAAGGTTTGCCCGAACTGCGTCAGACCATTGCCGACTGGCTCACTCGCCGCTTCAAGCTGCAAGCTGGCTCGGTGGATGCCGAACGTCACGTACTGCCGGTTAACGGCACCCGCGAAGCTCTGTTTGCCTTCGCCCAAGCCGTTATTGACCGCACCCAAACCACTGATGACTTGCCCCCCTTGGTCGTCAGCCCTAACCCGTTTTATCAAATTTATGAGGGCGCGGCGTTTTTGGCTGGCGCTGAGCCGCACTTTCTCAACTGCACCCTCGATAACGGTTACATTCCAGATTTTGACGCTGTTCCCGCGGATGTTTGGCAGCGCTGCCAGCTGCTGTTCCTCTGCTCACCGGGCAACCCAACAGGCGCTGTGGTCGACAGTGCGACCCTGCAGAAGCTGATCAAACTGGCTGACAAGCACGACTTTATAATCGCTTCGGACGAGTGCTATTCAGAGCTCTACTTCGATGAGAGCAATCCACCCATGGGCCTACTGCAAGCCTGTAAAGACATGGGTCGCTTTGATTTTGCCAAGTGCGTGGTATTCCACTCGCTGTCTAAACGCTCAAACTTGCCCGGCCTGCGCTCAGGCTTTGTCGCCGGCGACAGCGAGGTGCTCGCCCAGTTCCTGCTGTACCGCACCTACCACGGCTGCGCCATGCCGGTGACCAGCCAACTGGCCTCCATCGCCGCATGGAACGACGAAACCCACGTATTGGCCAACCGCGACGCCTACCGCGCCAAATTCGACGCGGTATTGAACATCCTCGGTGATCACCTGGATGTCAAAAAGCCCGACGCCAGTTTCTACCTCTGGGCGCGCACTGAGATGAGCGATCTCGATTTCGCTCAATGCCTGTTCGCCGAGCAAAACGTGACCGTCCTACCTGGGCGCTACATTGCACGCGAGAGCGAGGGCATTAACCCCGGCGAGAATTACGTGCGCATGGCATTGGTCGCCACACTCGATGAGTGCATCGAAGCCGCCCACCGCATCAAAAAATTCCTGCAAAAAGGTTAAGCTGACGTGAGCAATACTACTGCGGGAAAGAGTGGGGAAAGCGCGGCTACAGGACCGAATACCTCGGCGGGCGCAATAAGAAGCAACATGCTCAAAGCCGAGCGGGTGGAATACATACTCAACAAGCTGCAGAGCACCTATCCAGAGCCACCGGTTCCGCTCGACCACACAGATCCCTACACCCTGCTGGTGGCGGTATTGCTTTCGGCCCAGTGTACCGACGAGCGGGTCAACCAAATCACCCCCGCGCTCTGGGCGCTGGCCAACAATCCGTTTGATATGGCCAAACAATCGGTGGAAGACATCAAGGCGATCATTCGCCCCTGCGGTCTCTCGCCACAAAAGTCTAAGGCCATCAGCGTGCTGTCACAGATGCTGGTCGAGAAGTACGACGGCGAAATACCCTGCAGCATGGAAAAACTCGAAGAGCTGCCGGGCGTTGGCCACAAAACCGCGAGCGTGGTCATGAGCCAGGTGTTTGATGTACCGGCCTTTGCCGTCGATACCCACATTCACCGCCTCGCCCAGCGCTGGGGACTGACCAACGGCAAGAACGTCACTCAGACAGAAAAGGACCTCAAGCGGTTATTCCCTAAAGAGGCTTGGAATAAACTGCACCTGCAAATTATTTACTGGGGCCGCGAGTTCTGCAGCGCGCGCAGTTGCCACGGTCTAGTGTGTGAGATTTGCAGCACCTGCTATCCAGCGCGCAAACACCCAAAGAAAGTACACAAACCCTAGAGCCCACCTCCAAACCTTTTCGCTAGCCTGCCCCATTCAGGTATGACCTCACGACAGCTCAAGCGCTGCAGCGAGGCCTCTTCTGTAATCGTCGTTACGCTGACATAAACTCGCCGCCGTTAACATCCAACGAGGCACCCGTCATGGCCGAGGCGTAATCTGACACTAAGAAGAGCGCCGACTGTGCGCACTCCTCATCCGTTGGGATACGCCCGAGAGGGATATTCTTCGTGACTTGAGCAATAGCTTCCTCCTGCGAAATATCCTGCTGCCCCATCTCGAAGTCGATATAGTTCTGTACCGGCTCGCCCCACATCCAGCCCATGAAGGCCGAGTTGACGCGAATACCATCCTGACCCAGCTCCCTAGCCAGATATTTAACCGTTGTCGCTAGCGCCGCCTTGGACGCGGCGTAACCAGACTCGCCGCCAAACTCCATCACCACCGGCTTGCGCACCGCCATGGTGTTGATCATCACGATCGAGCCAGCGCCCTGCTTTTGCATGGCGGGCACCACCGCCTGAGTGATATTCATCGTACCCATGAGATTGGTATCCATCACCTTGCGCCACTCGGCCAGATCGGCGGTCGCCACGGGTTCGAAATTGCCGTGATAGAAGGCACTGTTAACCAAGCCATCTATGCGGCCAAACGCCTCTAGGCCCTTAGCCACCAGTTGATCACACTGACTGCGATCGCAAATATCCGTGGCCACTTTCAAAATTTCGCAGTCGACATTCAACGCCCGAATACGCGCCTCCGCATCGTCCAGCTTGGTAGCCGTGCGCGCTGCCAACACCAGTCCGCGAGCCCCTTCCTGTGCCGCAAGCAACGCCAACTTAACGCCTAAACCTGGACCTATCCCTGAGATGATCACGACCTTATCTTTTAATAACATGTCTCTATCCTTTGTATAATATTCGTAGCGCCCGACCCTCGAGAGGCCGAACGGCTTTCCTTGACAGGCTGACCCAGTAGGCGGTTAAAGATCAGCCAACTTGACGACCCGAGCCGTGACCGGCGGGTGCTGCTGAGCCCCTATCCAGCGCCAGCACATGCTGCCCTGACGATGGCCCGCCGTTTCAACCCAGTTGGGGTGCCCCGGGTTCTTCTCGGCCACAACAATTTTGACGCTGCCGTCCGGCTCATAGTGGGCCGTATGCTTGTTGAAGTGGATATTGTGATAGCGGTAGTCCAATGACTCCATCCACCAGTTGTCCAGCTGGAAGTTCCAGGTTTTACACTCGGGAATCTCGGCGGCCTCCAGCACCAACGCCTCATCTTCGGCCAGCGCCCAAGCGCTGTGGAAATAAAAAATATTGGGATCACCACCAATACTCTGGCAGTACTCCTGATCCGCTGCTGGTAATTGGTTGGTCGTCGCCACGAAGCTTTCCGCCCAGTCTTCAAACATGTAACTGGCGCCCTGCACAAACATCATGGCGCCTCTTAACGACTGATCCAACTTCTCTGCTGTTAAGGGTTCTGGCCGTAACCCTTCGGCACCAATGCGTTCAATCTTGAGGTCCGCAGCCACTTCATTATCGCGATCCTGGAAGGTCTGGCGTACATTGATGGAATTGGTCTCAGGGCCCATGGGTAGCCAGTTGCCCGGCTGCTCTTGCTGACTGATGACAATCTCAAAATAGCCGTCATCGGCAATCGTCAATTCACTGGCTTCCACATAGCCGGTAGTCTCCATGCCACCACCACTGCCATAGAGATTGATGACGGAGCCTAAACCCAAATAATCGACGCTGCCGCGATAGCCGCTAATACGATAGTCGTGCTTGGAATTAATCGACGCCGTCTCGTAACGATTATCGGGATTGTCCGCACCCAGCTTAATGGTCTCGTGACAAATACAACGCAGCACAGGAAAGTCCGCGTCACTGTGCTCCAAGAAAGATTCCAGCCCGCCACGCAGCAATCTGGTGAGGTAACGATAACCCTCCGCACGATTAAGCGGGTCCTTCGGCGCTTTTTCACTCTGAACGACCTGACCAGCATCCTTCAGTGCATCACAAAATTCATCCCAAGCCGTGCCATCAACAATACGCTGTTCCGCTTCAGTCAAATTCATTGCGCTTACTCCATGCCTAAGTCGTAACGTTTCACATAATCACCAAAAACTGACTCGAGCTCTGCCTGGGTGATACCGTATTTTTCTAAGCTGTACTCATGCTTGCCGTGCTTACCCTTGGGATGATCGTCCTGCCACTGCTGCATGCTGGCGCGCCCCTCTGCGGTTAACTCACGACCACTGCGCTGATAAATCAGCTCAATGCCCGGCCAGGGGTCCTGAACAAAATCATCGTGGTAAAGATCGACAAACTGATCCGGAAACTGCGGCTCCAGCTTGGCGCGGGCCGCCTCAAAGGTCGAGGTGTAGGCGCGTAACAAATCCATCCAGTCCTTGCCAATCACTTTAGGGTCTACCTGATCCGACCCTCCTGTACGCAACAGCTCGCTGAAGCTACAGCCAGAACCGACAAAGCTGGTCGGCGATCTGTGGGTCTGGACGATCAAAGCATCTGGGTACTGCTGTAATATCGCCTCCAGCCCGAGCTGGTGATAGGGTGCTTTAAGCACCCACTGGCCGGATTTCTTATGTTGCAACAACTGCAGCTGTTGCTTGTGGTAGGCATAGGACTCGCTGACATCCTGTGCATAAAGCCAGTTGGCATAGCTGGGAATATGGAACATCGCCGAGTATTCAACCGACATAAAATTGCGGTTAAACAGCAGGTAGCATTCATCCGGCTCCTCCGCCTCAAGCAGATGGGTCTTCAAAAAACCGGGCATTACCAGCTCAGTCATGGCGACATTGTCGCGGCACTCGGCGATGCGCGGATCACTCTCATAGCTGGCGTCTTCGGGCGGTGGCACCGGGCTCTTAACCTCCCAGAGCCGCAAGGTGTGGTTGCGCGAATCGTGATTGAGCATATGATGCAGCGCGGTGGTACCGGTGCGCGGCAGACCGACGATAAAGACCGGCCGCTCAACCTTTTGCTCCAACACATCAGGGTGGCGGCTGATGTACTCTTGAATGCGCAGGCGATCGCACAGCCCAGCCTGAAGCGTCATCCCTGCAAGCATAGTACCGAAGTCATTCAGGTTCGCCTCGGTGTTCAGGGCGTTCACCAAAATGCCCAGTGGCTCTAAAAAGTCATCGCGGCCATAGTCTTGCAGGCCCGTTTCGGCGCTGGCTTGGGCCAGCAGTTCTTCAACGTTAAACATGATAAACCTCATCTATTACTTTCTTTCGCACGTCACTCGCACTGCAGCACAGCCCGAACAAGACGCAACTAACACCTGAGTACACACAAAATAAACTATCAACAGATAGGAATTTAATTCACGAGGACAGTAAAATCAAAATAAATAGATTAAATTACATATTTTTACCTATCTTTAGATAGGTAAAAATATAGAGGAACCACAAATCAGTCCAACCATTCCACTGCACAGCTGCGCCAAAGCCATGTACCATGACGTCATGAAGCGGACGCTGAAACACCCCTGAAACCACCTACGATTAAGATCATGAGCCAAGACAAGAGCGCCAACAAAGGACGCAAGAAGTCCGACGTTACCCACCAAAAGATATTGAATGCCGCCGAGCAGCTGTTTGCTGAAAACAGCTATGAAGGAACCACTTTACGTGAGATTGCCAAGCAGGTTGGCATCAAAGAACCAAGCCTGTACGCGCACTTTTCAAATAAGAGCGCCATCTATGACAGTGTGATTGACCGGGCCTTGACCCCCTTTTACACCGAGGTCGACAGCTGGAACCCCGAGCAGTTGACGCTGCACGAGCTGCTATCAATCCCTAGGCGATTGCTTGATCTGCACTCGGAGCACCCCTATTCCGCGCAGTTGCTGCACAAAGAGTTCAGCAACCCCATCGACAAGATCAACCCAAAATTCTTACAGTGGCTGAAACAAATTGCCGAGCGCTCACAATCTTTCTCCGCTGGGCTGCCCAGCAGCGACGCCTCAGCTGAAGACCCTATACACAACACCCTGACTATCATCACATTGACCAACATCATGCTGGGCTTTTTCTCCAGCCAGGGCGTACAGTCTGCACTATTAGGCACCGAGATTGACCAGGAAGCCCTGTACGAGACGCACAACAAGATAGTCAGTAAGATTTTTAAGGGCATGTTGATCTAATCGCCACCACCCTTCTCACACTTGGCTGCGAGCGACTTAAAGCCCGAAGCATCAACAAATCGGGTAATTTTTGCTATGCTTGCCGCCTTTGATGACTGGGCTGCATACGCCGCCCATATAATGCCGCCACAGACCTAAACCGGGACACCGCTATGAGCAACACAACCCTCTACGGCATCAGCAATTGCGACACATTTCATATAGAAACACCGAAAAAAGATAAAGTATCGTTATAGTGATGCTGTTGCTGCCATAATTCAGCCAATTGGGCCTCACAATGTGTAACAAGGGGAGGGGGCTTTGACCGCTTTGTGCTATGGGGGGATGTTCAAGCTAGGCTGTGCGCAATAGCAGGCATTCAATAACACCCGACTAAAAGGCGAGCCGACAGGCATGCCCAGCGGAACGACGTGGAACGGTTTTCGAGCTGTTTATTGGCTTTACTTGAAACGTAAAAGCCGAATATCATATGCACCAAGGTATTTTTTACTTGCTGTAACCTTTTAAGGGTGCCTTCCCGTTAATCTCTTTTGCTATGAAATAGAATGAACGGTCAGGACACAAGATCCCCCAGTATCAACCTTTCCTTTCTTGATCTTTAGCAAGACCATCTTTGCAGTGCTCGCTCATGGGCTTCCACTCTTCCTTGAAACCCTCAAAGTCAAAACTTATCCTTCCGTTGGCAAACTCAGCTACACCCTCACTACGTTTCAGGCCGGCCCTGATGTCATCTAGCGTCGCCCAAGTCAATTTGAACCTGTCTCCATAAGCCTTACCTGTAGCTGAATTATAGGCCCAAATGTTGGTCAAATACCCCAGAGTGGGCTCAGCTTCAGTGCTGTTAACGTAGCATCCATAATTCAACACATGACCACCTTCCTGAGAAACTTTAGCCAGAGAAGCACTAGCGCCTCGACTCCCGAAAGGTCTATCGTAATCTGCATCCATGGTCGTTGCTTCCCAGCCATGATTACCCCCACAGCCTGACAGAACTAATATCCCAGCAATCGTTATTATCCGAGTCATTAAATTTAACATCCTTTTAAATTAATCATACTTATAGCTTCCATGGATTATTTATAACTCCAAGCATCACTCGAGGTTAATGTAACACTCTGAGCTTTAATTACCCGTAACGTTATGATTAAAATTGTATAGGTTTTAAATAATACATGAGCTCTCTGTTATAAGAAAAGAACAACCACAGGAGCCCCCACCATGAAACTAATCCTCATCAATGCCCTACTCATCGGCCTAGCCCACGCCTGCCAGTTCCTCGCAGCCTCAATCATCAGCCAATACGGAGCTGCACCGGACTTCCACCAAGCTTGACCACCCCCACAGCAATCACCATTTCATCCGATTTCATTTGACATCGGACCCTTGCCATCACCCCGCGCCGTAATGGGCATTCATTCTGGGTCAAAAGGCCCAGAATGAATTGCGTGGCAATGAGCCTGATAGAAAGGGTTGGAAGTGACGGGCAACACAACTGGATAGCAGCTAGACGTACGGAGGCTCTGCCATGCTCAAATGAACATTGCAGCCCTGCCCTCACTAGCACACAAACCGTCCACTCTAATGTAAACACCAAGCTGGACATCAAGAGCCCATTAATAACGTCCACTCTAGCGAGCCACACCCCCATTAAGGTGTGCATCGATAAAGGAGCAGAGAAAATGCAAGAAACCATCGCCTACGTTCGTATCTCGGACGCCCGCAAGCAAGATGCTGCATCGCAAGAACACGCACTCACCACCTACGCCAAAGACAACGGTTTAGTAATAAGTCGCTGGGTCACTGAGGCCGTATCCGCTTCGAAAACTCAGATCGCAGACCGCGAACTATCCCAGTACGTCAACACCGGCGCTCGTATCCTGATGACCGATGCCACACGCCTTGGCCGCAAGGGTGTTATGCGGTTGATGGGCGTGATTGGTCAGGCTACAGAGAACGGTGGTGAGCTGCATTTCACCAATACCGGCCGCGTGATCACAGAAACAAACATGGATAACGCCGAAATAATCTTTACCGTCGTTGGTGGCAGTTTTGCTGCGGTAGCCGAGGCCGAATCTCGCTCCAAGCGAGCTATAAACGGTCACGCCAAACGTAAGGCCAGCGGCTTGACGAGTGGCCGGAGGATTGGCGCAATCGTCACGTCAAAGCTGGACGATCACGCCCCCCTAATAAAGGCTGGCCTACGCGATAAGACCCAGAAGGCACAAGTTATTCGCAATCTGGCTGCAAGAGGCATAAAGGTAAGCCGCCAAGGATTGGATAACTGGATCAAGAAGAAGGTTCCGGAGGCTGAGCAGCTGAAAAGTGTTGCAAATGTTACGTCTTTGTAACAGCCAAAAAAAGCCGAAACCCAGCAACCACGGGCACTTCAACTATCTGTAACTTTGCTACGTTTCTCGGCAGCCGTATTTAAATAGACAGGAGTAAGGGGGTAGACAGAAAGCCAAGGTGGGGAAAACTACCCGAAAAGACAGGAAAGGCCCACCACATGGGGCTTTTCCGGTCTCAAGAGGTTGCCATTGCGCATAAAAGCCCTGAAAAGTGGGTTTCCGAGGCCCAACACCCAAAATACCCACTGAGACAAGTCAAAAACTCACCCCAGCCTGTGCCATTGGTGCTGAAATACAGTTTTCGACCCAAAGGTGGCGAACCGAGAATAAATCACACCTTTTATCAGGCTGCGAGGGCACTTTTCCGCGACTCAAAAAAGCCAGCAGGTGCTCTGTAGCAGCTCAAAAATTCAGTGCCCAGTCTGCCAAACTGGTTTACGACCCATTTTGGTCCCCAACGTTGCTGATTTAGCCAATCAATAGCAATTTCCCGCTGTTCTATCGTGTCCTGCTCTCGCAAGCACTCGTATGCCGAGAAGCCATGGTGTTCAAACGGGAAATTCCAGTTGATGAAACAGTAACTATGCCACTCACACTCGTCGTCCTCGTAGTACTCACGGTAAAGTGCGTCCCGCTGTCTTGCCGCCTCTCTTGGCGTCCGAAAACGCCCCCCCAGACTGCCGTCGGGACCTGTAAAACCCCACAGATCTAGTGTACGAACTTCAGAGGCCACCCATCCATTACTCAACTCCCGCCGAATCGAGGCCTCTGCTACTTTGACGATACCAACAAAACCATCAACCTCCTCACTCTCCCGCGCCAGCTGATTTTGCGACGAACTGCACAGACGTAAATTACATCTGCGATTATCGAGCGGATCGTGGTTTATATGGTCTACGTCGCGCCCTGAGGCGTTCATGATGAGTCTATGGGCATAGGCCCCACCTTGGCTCGAACGCCCCACAAACTGCCCATCAGCGCGCCTGTGGGCATAGAAGCTGTTCGCCTCAAGGACCCACAGGTCTGCCACATCAATGATCATGACCTTTTGCCCGCCAAGTGAGACCCGAGCTACGGGCTCACCATCAAGGACCGAGATGTTTACGTCCTTGGTGTGCTTGGATGTCCCACCGAGCGTGCTGTGTGTGCCTCTGCCATTACGCAACCTCTTATCACTCATGCGACACCTCCCAGCAGCGGGGCCAGATTGCGCTTGCGGATTTGATTGTGACGGCTAACGGTATTTACGTGGCAGCCAACGGCATTGCTGATACTCGCGAGCGTGTAGCCTTGTTCGAGATAGCGGAGGATTAAGGCCTTCTGGGCCTCGGTTAAACGGGGTGATCTTTTCATGCTGAACTCGTCCTTGAGTGGTGTGTACCTGTAGTTTACGGTGAAAAGTACACCACGCAGAAAATACTGACTTCCTTACCCAGATAGGACACACCATCACCAACCCCGCAGATGATTAAACTCTAACCCCATGGTCAAGGAACTGAATAGTTTTGCCACAGCAAGCCAAAAGGAGAGTTCAACAAGCCATTCGCCCACAAAAAAATCGTCCTAACTGATTGATATTTATAGCGTGACAGATATCATCAAGGAAACGAAGATTACAGACGCGCGTAAGGTTCTGGGTCACTAGCCTCGCACGACTATCTACCGCCCCAAAAAAAGCTACGTCAGTGGCCCATGAACATGAGTGAAACCAAATAAATGAACATAAATGTTGGGCAAATTAGTCTTATTGATTTAATTGGGCAGATTGAGCGAAAAGAAGTAGTTATTAATAAAACTTACCAGCGCGGATCAGGGATTTGGCCTGATTCTGCTCGAACTTATTTCATTGATACAATTCTTGAAGGCTACCCCTTCCCAAAGGTTTACCTATATCAAGTCTTTAATGACAAGGCTAAAAGGCCAATCAAGGAGATCGTTGATGGACAGCAGCGAATAACCACGATCATTGACTTCATGGACGATAAGTTTTCATTAACTTCCGCGTCAAAAGAATTCAAGGGGATGAAGTATAGCGATCTTGATGAAGACACTAAAAACGAGTTCATCTCATACCAGATAGAACTCTCCATCATACTATCCGCCACTCGCCAAGAACTGTTAGAGATGTTTAGGCGAATAAATTCATACACAGCACCTTTGTCTGCCGCAGAAAAACGACACGCTACTTACCAAGGTGAATTCAAGTGGTTTGTCGTAGAACAAGCAGACAAATACTCACCTACATTAGAAAGCTTAAAAGTATTCACGGCAAAGCAACTGGCAAGAATGCAAGACTCGGAATTCATCGCCGACCTATCCATAACAATAGAAAATGGCGTTACAGAAAAATCATCGAAGAATATGGAAAATATCTATAAAGAACACGACAAATCATTCACCAACATAAAGAAACACTCAAAAATATTTAAGGATTTCTTCCACTTTCTTAAAGTTGACTTAGAACCTCTTCACGATACGTTCCTAATGAAATCATATGTGATCAACTCCCTGTTTAGTGCCTACACACACTGCAAGTATGGAATCCAAGGCGGAAGAGAAACTACAAATATCGCACCAGACAAAAACATTAAATTCAACCTGAAAAAAATAATACCGCTACTAGAAGAACTCACAGACGCTCATGAAGCTCAAGATGAAGACGGAGAACACAAAAACTACGTCAAAACCTGTCTATCCAGCACCACAAAAACAAACCAGAGAGTCTCTAGATTTAAGATACTTTGTAAGGTCTTAAAGAGCTAGCGGTATGCATTTAAGTAAGCTGTACAATAAATTCGATTCACGATGCAGATCATACTCAAACCGAAAAGACGAAATAATTGCATTACGAGGAACCATAAATGAATGGAAATTTAACCATCTAACTGAAGTCTTAATTTCAGATATTTGGCAATCATGGTGCCACTTTAGCCGTGAACTTTTCTTTAACTCATGCAGGGGAAGCACTGCACGAAACGGCGAAATTATCGCCCCATTAAGTGGCGACCACTCTTGGGAACGATTAGCTTACATAGGAAAACAAGCATCACAGAACCGCAACCCAACTCCTAACGGGCACATAAGCTTCGCCATCCGAAAAGAGCCTACTTGGGGCGACCTAGATGTATTCACAAAAATATTATCTAAGGTAAAGCCTGACAACCACCAAACATTACTGACAAGTTATGGTAGTTTTTCAAGTTTAAAGCATTTACAAATAGTGAGAAATTCTTGCGCCCACAAAAATGTAGAAACGATGGCGGTCATTTCCGGTCTATCATCTAGCTATAGCTTTGGAAAACTGGGAAATTCAACTGATATTGCTTGGAAAAACAGTTTAGATAGCGGAATTTATGCTCTTGAGCTATGGCTACATGAAATGAATTTAATTGCAGATTTGGCGACATCAACACGATAAAGGTGTTTCCATTCACCATCAACCTCGCGTGACCTTCTGCAGTCGATGATATTGGAACTCATCAAGCTATTCACTATCTCCCACAGTCTCAAAGGGCTCTGAATCAGGCTCAGAGCGCATTCCCTCAATCCAAGCATTGTCGATATAGGGTGCCTCGGCCTTCGTACAGCAAACGATGTGGCCGTCCATATCTCTAACGATACTACTGGCAAGCTTGTAGCTGAATTCCTGCTCCATAAATAGCTCGCCGTCGAGACTCGCATACACGATGGCAAAGGCATTTCCGCCCCACTGAATACTCATGGGGTTTATGCTCTGTTTCAATTGCATATTGAAGGCTTGTCGCGCCTCAGTTGTCTCAAGTGTATCCGGTGACAATAGCTGTACTTTTTGCTCGGCTAGAGTAATTTTTTCAATATCCTCTTCGACCGCTAGCTGCTCAACCCGCAATGCCTCCCGCTCAGCTTCCACAGAAGCCAGCAGCGCAACAAGAGAAGCCAACTTCCCACCTTCAGCAATTGCGCCAGCCAGATTCACAGCCTTTCGATCTGACTTTTCTATTTTCAGTGTTATTTCCGCCAGCTGTTCCTGTTTTACCTTGCCAATCACATCTCGCTCTCGCACGCGTACCATCACCTTGCTCATGTGGCTCAAGGCCACAAGGACCTGCGGCTCAAAATCACCGTAGAGAATATAACCAGCGCCACACTCCGTCACACCCGATAGAGGACATACGAGATAATATCGATCAACGCCGCTTGTACCCTTGTTGTGGTGCACCATACGGTTACCGCAAGAACAAACCACCATACCGGAGAACAGGTTCTTGTAGGTCCCACTACGGTTAGAGCCGCTGTGTTTGTTACGTAGAGCCACCTGCCTCTGTACATCCAGAAATAAGGCCGGAGCCACGATCTGCGGGTAATAGTTCACTATTGGGTCACCCTCAGGCACTCTTTTTCCGTCAACCCTCCTGTGAGGCTGCCACTCCCCCAACACGGACCGACTCTTGAGGAAATTGCCGATGCTCGCGGGCCGCCATTGCTCCCCCTTGCCGAACGTCTGGACGCATGTGGTATTAAGATGTTTGGCGATCTGGGCATAACCGGCACCGCCTTTAGCCATTTCGAACATCTGATTGATGATCCCCGCTCTTTCCTCATCAACCCCAAAGCTGCTGCCATCACGCGTTACCCATGAAGGCAGGCGTGCATTGCTAACGGTACTGCCGGTTTCCCGTGCCTGCGTCCGCCTCTGCTGCCATGCAGCGGCCCCTCGACGACTCTTGGTTTCCGATTCCTCATTGGCACGGCTCATATTTATCAACGAGCCCATCAGCGAAAAGGTATCCAGTTCTCCCGCCCTGAATACACGCATATCCAATAGGGTGACAACCGTAACACCTAGGTTGATAATTTCGAGAAACTGCTGCATCGCTACCTCGACGGGTTGACGACTCAGCCTGTCGTGAGACTCGACTAGCAGGTACGAGCCGACCTCAATCACCTCATCTCGAGCAGCCTGAATAAAGCTGCCTAATGCTCCATCGCGGTTATCCCCACGAAAGGCGCTCACCCCCATGTCCTCTATCCGCAGGTCTTGCAGGTCTAATCCATGATCTGCGGCATAATTCTCGGCCAGCTCAATCTGGCGACGGTAGCTGTCCCCTTGGGCCTGTCGGGAGGTTGAAAATCGGAGGTAGGAGTATGCTTTTGTCACTGGTAGAATCTCGTCAAAATTTGGATAAGGCTAAAAACATGAGCGAACTGACACTATACGGCATATCTGAAAAACAGTGCGACACGGTAAAGAAAGCCCGCAAATGGCTGGAAGAGCAAAGTATTGACTTCACCTTTGTTGATTTTCGCAAGGACGGCATCAACACGGCACAGGTTGAAAGCTGGGTGAGCACACTGGGCTGGG